>Ga0233444_10004019_pt1 | contig 14274 bp, 14 predicted proteins | sample SI_124_October20_6_FD_182792 | JGI IMG/M metagenome (GOLD analysis project Ga0233444, IMG submission 182792) | Seawater microbial communities from Saanich Inlet, British Columbia, Canada - SI_124_October2016_10_MG | ecosystem: Environmental > Aquatic > Marine > Inlet | place: Canada: British...
TTGCGCATCGACCCATCTATCAAATGCAGGTTCGCCGACAAAAGCCGCATGGCATTCGGATGGATCAAAAGGCCCGTGCGCATAGCCTCTTCAAAAACCCGAAGCAGGTTCATTTTATCTTGTAAGAACGCATCCGGATCGGCAATGGCCAGCCGGTTTTGCAACACAGAAAAACCCGGCTTCAACTTTGGCTTTCGGCGCAACACACGCAGCAAAACAGGCTCCTTCTTCACCTGCGCAGCCTCAAGAGCGGTCAGGAAAATGCGGGTCAATTCCCCCACTTTTGTCGCATGGCGAAAATAGGCCTGCATGAAATGCTCCACCGCCCGCCGCCCGCCGCGGTCGCGATAGCCCATCGCCTCGGCAACCTCGACCTGCAACTCAAAGGTCAACTGGTCCATCGCGCGATTGGCAATCAAATGAAGATGACAACGCACCGCCCAAAGAAAATTCTGCGCGGCCTCAAATGTGGCGAATTCCTCGGCGCTGAACACGCCGGCTTCAACCAATTGCTCGGCATGAAATACACCGTTGATGTATTTTTCAATCCAATAAAGTGATTGCAGATCGCGCAGCCCGCCCTTGCCCTCTTTGACATTCGGCTCCACCATATAGCGCTGGCCGCCCTGCTTGAGATGGCGCGCATCCCGTTCCGCAAGCTTGGCTTCGGTAAATTCGCCTGCGGTATCTTTAAAGAGCTTTTCTCGAAGCTGGGTTTGAAGCTGCTGGAACACCTCTTGGTCACCAAGTAAGAACCGCATCTCAACCAAAGATGTGCGAATAGTGTAGTCTTCCCGGGCCAGGCGCAGACAATCCCGGATCGTGCGGCTGGCATGACCCACTTTAAGGCGCAGATCCCAAAGCACATAGAGCAAACTTTCAATCACACTTTCGGCCCAAGCGGTCATCTTATAGGGGATGACGAAGAGCAAATCGACATCTGAGAATGGCGCCATGCCGCCCCGACCATAGCCCCCCACAGCCACAATCGCCAATTGCTCAGAGGTGGTCGCAACTTGCCGGGGATGCATATAGCGCAGTGCCGCATCATAGGCTGCCGCCACCGCACAATCGGTCAAATAGCAATAGCTCATCGTCGCGGCCTGCGACGCAAAAGGCGCCGCCTTGAAGGCCGCCGAAATCCGCTCCAGCCCTGCAGCACGGCTCTGGCGCAGAATGCCCACCACAGCCCCGCGGATCGCCGCCGCATCACTGAGATCTGCCACCGCGCGGTCAATCTGGGCGGCCACATCCTCGCGATCAAAGATGTCAGACGCCTCGACAATGAGATCCGAGGGCGCGCGAAGCTTGGACAGTTCCAAGCCTAAAATCCGATATTGGAAAAGCTGCCCGGAGCTGGCGACAACACAACGACTTTATTGCCTTCAATGGTGGCCACCGCCAAGCCGCGTTCAACCGTGCCATCATCGCGCAAGCGGAAAATGCCTGCCGCGCCCTGAAAACCGCTGCTTAAGGTCAATCCCCGCCGGTTCAAAGCATCTCGGTTGCCCGTGGCCACTGAGGCGCCCACTGCCGCCACGCCATCATAGGCAATGGCCGCCAATGGATGCGGCGCGCGGCCATAGACGGTTTGAAAACGCGCATTGAATTGTTCGCTGCGCACAGGGCTTGGCATGGCGAACCATCCCCCCTGAATAGCCGGTAAATGAAAGGCGGAGGGCAAAGCGTCCCACTGCGCCAAACCGGCATATTGCACCAGCTGCGGATCCACTCCCGCCTCTGGCAGCAATTGCGCGATCAAAGGCAACCCGCCGTCGTAATCGGCGGTTAGAAACACGATATCGGCGTCTATGACTTCATTGCGTTCAGCCACTCGGCTCATCGCATCCACCAAGTCCTGTTGCGTAAATTCATACCCCTCTACACCGGCCACGAAACTGCCTTGCTCTTCCAAGGCCCGCTCGAGGGCATCGCGCCCAGCCTGCCCCGGCACCGTGTTGGCATGTACCAAAAGCGCCCGTGTTTTTCCTTGCTCATATGCATAAGCAGCCAAATGCTCGGCCGTGTTCTGAAACGTATGACCCAAGACATAGACATTGCCACCGGCAATCTCGACATTATTCGATAGGGACAAAACACTCACGCCGCTGCCGGCAACCGCCAGACCCGCCGCATTGGCTGCGCCCGCAAAAAGCGGACCGACAATCACCTGCGCGCCCTCTTGTACCGCAAGCTGAGCCATTTCGGCCGCCTGCGTCTCAAGCCCGGCCGTGTCATAGACTTGCATCTGCATTTCAACCCGGCCTTTAAGATCCGCCATGGCCATGCGCGCCGCTTGCTCTGCAAAAAGCGCCAATTCCTGCACCCGCTCATCCGTCGCTGTGAGCGGCAAGAGAACCGCAACCTGCACCGTCTTGCTGCCATCAAGCCGGAGGCCACCGCCTGACATTGGCCCGCCAGAGGGCGCAACACAAGCCGACAGAAGCATCGAAGCACAGAGCGCCAATACAGCCGCGCCGCGAAGATGCGACATTGATGGGATTAGAAAATTCATAGTCAAAGCGCCCTTCAGAGATTGGTAGACCTGTGTTAAGTGCAGTTTATTGCAATCCGCAAAGGGGTCCAGAGGTGAATCATAATTTGATTAAGTTGGAGCCCGGCTTATACCTTGTGGCAACACCTTTAGGCTCAGCGCGCGATATTACGCTGCGCGCGCTTGATATTTTAGCCTCTGCGGATGTATTGGCCGCCGAAGATACCCGGACAGCCCGAAAATTGCTGGACATTCATGGCGTGCCCTTGGCCGGGCGGCGAATCATTGCCTATCACGATCACAGCCAGGCCAAGGACCGCCAGAAACTGCTCCAGCATGTCGTGGAGGGTAAGTCCGTTGCCTATGTTTCAGAAGCAGGCACGCCGTTGATCGCCGATCCCGGCTATCAACTGGTCGCCGATGCCCGGCGCGAGGGGTTAACCATCCTATCGGCGCCGGGACCTGCGGCCTGTATCGCCGCTCTGACTGTGGCCGGCCTGCCGACGGATCAATTTCACTTCGCCGGTTTCTTGGCACCGCAACAGGTGGCCCGCCAAAAGCAGCTGGCGGAACTTATGGCTCTGCGCGCAACCATTGTTCTGTATGAATCCCCCAAACGGCTGGCCGCGCTTCTGGCCGATATCGAAACGACCGGCGGAGCGACGCGGCCTGTGGCGGTCTGCCGCGAATTGACCAAGAAGTTTGAAGACGTCCAAAGCGGGCCAGTTGAGAGCCTCCGCGCATTCTACGCTGAAACCCCCGCCCGCGGCGAAATTGTAGTGCTGATTGGCGCGGGAGAAGAGGCCAAAGTTGACAAAAGCGATCTTGAAGCGGCGCTTGTTCATGCAATGTTAAATCTTCGCGTGAAAGATGCAGCAGACGCTGTGGCTGGCGCTTACGGCCTGCCGCGGCGCGATATCTACCAATTGGCCCTCAAATTACAGGCTGTGCAAACCGAAGAGTAACGCGATGTTTTACAAAGCTGCGCAAGGTACAACCAACCATCTGGCCGGACTGGCCGCTGAACACTCCGTGATCGCCGAATATGCTGGGCGCGCGCGCCATATGCTGGCCCATCGCTGGCGCGGCGACGCGGGCGAAATCGATCTTATTTTTGCCGATGGCGATGGGTTGATCTTCACCGAAGTGAAAAAGAGCCGGAGCCATGATGCGGCGCTGCGCAACCTAAGCCACAGGCAGCAAAAACGCCTCTACCAAGCCGCCACAGAATATCTTGCAAATACCGGCCGCTCTTTGGCCACAGATATGCGCTTTGATGTGGCCTTGGTTGATGGGCAAGGCCATATTCAAGTGATGGAAAATGCCATGATCCAATAGGGTTTTGCCTAAGGGCCGTGACAGAAACAAATTGCCAAACCACGAGTGGGTCATTAATGAGTTCTAACCCGATCTGGGAACTTGTCTGAGGGACTCACATGTCAAAAAAAATCGCTTTTCAAATGGACCCGATGGAATCGGTCAACATTGATGCAGACAGCAGTTTTCATTTGGCGATGGAAGCCCAGGCGCGCGGCCACGAAATTTATTACCATACGCCCGACCGGCTGGCCTTTGAAAATGGAAAAGTCACGGCCAAGGGGCAAAAAATGCGACTTCGGCGCGAGCACGGCAACCATGTGGATCTTGGCCCGCTAGAGCATTTGGATCTTCACGCGTTTGACGTGGTTTGGTTGCGCCAGGATCCGCCTTTCGACATGGGATACATCACAACCACGCATGTGTTGGACCTTTTGAAGTCCGATACTTTGGTCGTGAATGATCCGTTTTGGGTGCGCAATTACCCTGAAAAGCTCCTGATGTTACAATTTCCGGAGCTGATCCCTCCGACCACAATTGCACGCGACTTGGACACGCTCAAAGCCTTCCGCGCGCAACATGGTGATGTGATTGTCAAACCGCTCTATGGCAACGGCGGCGCCGGTGTGTTTCGCCTCACTCCAGACGATCGCAACATCGCCTCATTGCATGAGCTCTTCACCGGGATAAATTCCGAGCCTCTAATCATCCAAAAATTCCTGCCCGCCGTCAGCAATGGCGACAAGAGGGTCATTTTGGTGGATGGTGAGGCGGTGGGTGCGATCAACCGCGTCCCCGCGGCCGGCGAGACCCGCTCAAACATGCATGTTGGCGGCCGGCCCGAAAAAATCGGCCTAACCGAGCGGGACCTCGAAATTTGTGCCGCCATTGGGCCCTTACTGCGCGAGCACGGCCAGATTTTCGTCGGCATCGATGTGATTGGCAATTATCTGACTGAAATCAACGTCACCTCCCCCACGGGCCTGCAAGAATTGCAACGCTTCGATGGGACAAATGTGGCCGAGTTGATTTGGGACGCGATTGAAGCGCGTCTGTGATCTGACACGCTTAGACCTTCACCAAGCCTCGGATCCAATCCGCGATTTGCCCCATAACGGCCTCGGCAGATGTGTCATTGCCGCAGGCTTGTAAAAAGGCATGTGGTTGATCTTTGGCCAATAAATGCGTGATCGGGTGTTGGGTATGTGCAGCCAACCAATCATTGTCATCGGCAATCGGGTCGCATTCAGCTTTCACCAAGAGCAAGGGCGCGCCTGCCTTTGACAAGCGGGCCCGAAATTCCAACATATCTTCACAGCCCAAATGCCCATACATCACCCGGAGCGCGGCATCATTCAGCCCTTCAGAATTCGCGCCAAATGCGTCATGAGATGGGCCTTCAAGCCCGCCAAATGCCCCGTAAAGGCTGACAAGCCCTTGTATTTTGTCACGCGACGCCATTCCGCCTGCGGCCCAAAGCACCATAGCTCCGCCGGCGCTGTCACCGGCCAGCACGATCCGATCACGCCCGGCCGAAAATTTCTCAGCGATTTCAGCTGCTTGATCTGCTTGCGCGGGAAATTTATGCTCAGGGGCCAAATCATATGGGGCCGCGAAGACCCGCCGCCCGGTCAGTTTTGCCATCCATGAACACAGGGTTTGATGCGTCCAAGGGCTGCCAACAATCCAGCCACCCCCATGAAAATAGAGGATATCTGCGCCGTCATGCAGCTCTTGCGGCGTGAAACACAGGCCCGTGCCGCTGGAAAAAGGAACCTCGTCAATCTCGACTGTATCTGCAGAAAAATGCGAAATACTGGCCCTCTCTGCGGCGTAACCCGCGCGCAGCTTGGTCACAGGATCGTTCACCCAATCGAGGGTTGGCATGACGCTCATGCAAAGTCCTCCGGCCGTGCCTCGCGGGCCATATGGTCCAGAACCGCATTCACAAACCCGCGCTCTTTGCCATCGGGGGAAAAGGCCAAGGCCACGTCAACATATTCCACAATCGCCACTTTTGGCGGCGTGTCTCCCTCGACAAACTCCGCCCCCGCCGCGCGGAACAGGGCCCGCAATGTCGGGTCCAGCCGGGCAATGGGCCATTTGGCGACCAAGGCCCGATCCGTCATCTGATCGATCCGAGCTTGATTGTTCACCGCTCCGGCAATCACCTGATTGAAATGCGCAATATCGCCATCTGCGAGCTGCACCCCATCAAGCTCAACACCCATTCGGTGCTCTTCAAACTCTTTTGACACCACATCAATTGGCAATTTCGAAGCTTCCATCTGGAACAAGGCCTGCACCGCATACAGGCGACTGGCCGATTTCATACGGCGCTTTTGATTGCCTGATAAATTAGAACCGCTCATGCTTTTGCCGTCTCCTCAGTGGATAAAAATCCAATTTTTCCTTGGGGCTGCCCCCATTTGCGTGTCAAAGCAATCAAATGCAGGGCCGCGGCGGCGGCTCCGCCGCCTTTGTTTTGACCAGCGGTCTCAGCGCGCACTTCAGCCTGTTTACGGTTTTCAACCGTCAAAATTCCGTTGCCGATACAGGCGCCCTGCAGGCCCAAAAGCTGCAGTGCGCGGCTGCTGTCGTTGCAAACCGTCTCGTAATGGGTTGTTTCACCTCGGATCACACAGCCCAAGGCGACATAGCCGTCAAACTCTGCCCGCCGATGTGCGATTGCGATGGCGGTGGGCACCTCAAGCGCGCCAGGCACTTCCACCAGCTCCCACTGGCCATCTACCGCTTCAATCTCGGCCTGAGCACCGGCCACCATTTGATCGGCAATATCTTTGTAATATGGTGCCACTACGATCAGCAATTTTACGGGCGCGTCAAAAGATGGGCGGTCAAGCGTGTGATGCTGCTCTGCTGCGGCCATTAGTTCGATCCCGAAATTTTTTGTGTACCAAGAATTTCCAAGCCGTAAGCCTCAAGTCCAACAATCTTGGGCTCCGGTGAGTTGGTCAAAAGTGTGAGCTGCGACAGCCCCAGAGAAGACAAAATTTGCGCGCCTACACCATATTGGCGCAGAGTTTGCGGGCTGCCGTCATCTGAAGCGCTGATTTTCATATGCAGATCGCGCAACAATACCAGGACGCCGCGCCCCTCTTCGGCGATGATTTTCATGGATTGCGAAAATTCGAAGGCCCGCCCCTCGGGACCCGTTCCAATCATGTCCAACATCGGATCTAGGGAGTGCATCCGCACCAAAACCGGGGCGTCGCTGCTAATATCCCCTTTAATCAGAGCAATATGCTCTGCCCCTTGGGTTTCATCGTTGAAAATCCGCATCTGCCACTCACCACCGAACTCGGATTGGATAAGCTCCTCGCCTTTCACGCGAACAAGGTTATCATGCCGGCGCCGGTAGGAAATTAAATCGGAGATGGTGCCAATTTTAAGACCGTGCAGCTGTGCAAAGCCAATCAGATCGGGCAAACGCGCCATGCTGCCATCTTCGTTCATAATCTCGCAAATCACCCCGGACGGGTTCAATCCAGCCAAACGTGAGATATCAACGGCCGCCTCCGTATGGCCCGCGCGCACCAAGACGCCGCCATCGCGGGCGCGCAGGGGAAAGACATGACCGGGCGTGGCGATATCTGCGGCAGTTTTGCCAGCATCAATCGCAACCGCAACCGTATGGGCGCGGTCATGGGCGGAAATACCAGTGGTCACACCCTCGCGCGCTTCAATTGAGATCGTAAAAGCCGTTTCATGGCGCGAGGAATTATAACTCGACATCAATTGCAGACCCAAAGCATCGGTTCGTTCGCTGGTCATGGCCAAGCAAATCAAACCCCGCCCATAGCGGGCCATGAAGTTTATCGCCTCTGGCGTTGCCATCTGCGCGGGGATGACCAAATCACCTTCGTTCTCACGGTCTTCGTGATCCACCAGAACAAACATCCGCCCGTTGCGCGCATCGTCAATAATCTGCTCAATGGGCGAGATCACCTCAGCCAAATCGCGTTCTACAGCGCCCGGTGTTTCGAATGGTAACAGATCACTCATGCCCTAACTCCAATCTTGCAAGCGCGCAACGTAGCGCGCCAAAGTATCAATTTCCAAGTTCACGCGGTCGCCCACTGCCGCAGAACCCCAAGTGGTGACAGCCTTCGTATGTGGAATAAAGTTGATCCCGAAGTCGGTGCCATTCACTTCATTCACGGTCAACGAGGTGCCGTTCAATGCAACTGATCCCTTGGGGGCAATGAATTTCGCCAGCGCCTCTGGCGCGCGCAGGGTCACCCGCGTGCTGTCTCCCTCATCGCGCAGAGCGACAATCTCAGCCACACCATCCACATGACCCGAAACAATATGCCCGCCCAGCTCATCGCCCACTTTCAAGGCCCGCTCCAAGTTGACCGGCCGGCCGGTTTTCCAGTCACCGATAGTGGTCAATCCCGCGCTCTCGGCGGACACATCGACACAGAAGCTGTCAGAGGTTTTTTCCACCACCGTCAGGCACACGCCATCACAGGCAATAGAAGCGCCCATATCCACCGAGGTCACATCATAGCCCGTGGCAATCTCAATCCGCAAATCCCCCCGCTGCGTTACAGATCGGATGGTGCCAATATCAGTAATGATACCCGTAAACATGATGGTCCCCTTTGCGCTGTCCCTACCCTCAGACCCCGCTTGGGGCAAGGGTCACCGTTGGAATTGAAACTGCGACAATTCGCAATTAAGAACAACCCGAAGATATTTTTTCAAAAAAGCCGTCCCATTTCAAACGGCACTTAGCGGGGTATTTCAAAATGGCAGATGGATTCGGGCGCAATTTCCTGCTGTTACAGGGCCCGCATGGTCCATTCTTCCGCCAGTTGGGGCAGCTTTTGGAACAAACAGGCGCTGCCGCTTGGCGGGTCGGTTTTAATGGCGGTGACGCATTTTTTTGGGACAATAAAGCGCGTTTCATCGCCCATACCGAAAGCTTAGAGACTTGGCCTGCCGCATTACCCAAGATCATCGCAGAGAAATCCATCACTGATATCGTGTTGTATGGCGACACGCGCCCCGTGCATGCTGAGGCCATAAAGCTGGCCAAGGCCTTGGATTTGCGGGTGCACGTTTTTGAAGAAGGCTACTTGCGCCCCTATTGGGTTAATTATGAGCGCGGCGGCGCAAATGGGAATTCCCGTCTGATGGGGATGACTGTTGCGCAGATGCAAAAGGTTATGCGCAAAGCCAGAATCGACCTCACCGAAGCTCCGGCCCATTGGGGCGATATCCGGCAACATGCATTCTACAGCTTTGTCTAACATTTGCACATAATGCTGAACAATAGTGCCTATCCCAACTTTAAAAGCCACCGGGCAGATACCGTGGCGCGGGAGTTTCGCACCTATGTACGCCGGGTGCTCTGCCACCCAATTGAAATCTTAAAGCGCCAGATCACGACACGCCGCATAAAAAACAGTGGGCAAGCCTATCACTTGGTCCTAATGCAGCTGGAGCATGACAGCGCGTTTCTGATGCATTCACCTTTCGCATCGATGCCAGAATTTCTACACTGCGTCATCAAGGCTTTCGCCGCCGGTGCGCCGCGTCATCACCGCTTGGTGTTCAAAGCGCATCCCTTGGAAAGCGGCCGGCGCGCTCTGGCACGCGAGATCGCGGCTTTGGCCGTGCGTTATAAAATTGCAGACCGTGTCGATTACGTTCCAGGTGGAAAATTGGCGCAGCTCCTTGATCACGCGCGCAGCGCTGTGACCGTCAATTCCACAGCCGGCCAACAGGCACTTTGGCGGGGCTTGCCACTTAAAGCCTTCGGTAAGGCGGTTTACGACAAGCCGCAATTTGTCTCAGATCTGCCACTGGAAGAGTTTTTTGCAACCCCCCCCTACCCCGACAGTGCCGCCTATCTCGATTACCGGCGCTACTTGCTGGAGACCTCCCAAATTCCCGGCGGATTTTATTCCACGCGGGGGCGCCGGCAATTGCTGCGGCAAGTTATCGATATGCTCTTATCAGACCTCGATCCGTTCGACTCCTTCGAATATGGCAATTCCGCATCACTTTCAGGCAGAACAAATAAGAACAATCGCGAGGTCAATTAACGCAAAATGACCCGATTGCTAATTTTTTATTAATTTTAACGATGAGTCTAATTTATAAAAATAATACTGGCCGCGTGAGGCTATAGCAGTGAGAATAATTATGATAACAATCAATAAGATAATTTTAATTTCCGTCTGTTTTGGGATGATAGCCTCCTGTACCATCCTGCCCCGATCCGGCCCAAATAAATATGAGGTGACGGCAAGCGCACGCGGCGAAAACCCCACAGCGCATATCGTTCCGGTGACGCCAGAGGTGGTTTATGAAACAAAAATGTCCACATCATCGACCTTCACCAAAAGCTTTTTGCAAGCCAAGCCGCTGAACGCCGAATTAATTCGACCAGGTGACACTTTGAACCTCAAAGTTTGGGAAAATGTCGAGGACGGTCTTTTGTCCTCCGGTATGGCGAGTGCGGCCACCTTGAGCGAGTTACAAGTGGATGGCAGCGGTCATATTTTTGTGCCCTACGCAGGGCGCATCAAGGTCGCGGGTCATACGCCCGAGGATATTCGCCAAATAGTCACGCAAGCATTGCAAGACCAAACGCCCGATCCACAGGTTGAAGTGCGCCGTTCCGCAGGCGCAGGGGCCACCGTGTCCATTATTGGGTCCGTCGGCGGACAAGGCATCCATCCAATCGTTCATCAAACCCGCACCCTATCGACCATGCTAGCCAGCTCCGGGGGACTGGGTGTCAAAGCCGAACTGGTGCGCGTGACGGTCATTCGTGGAAAGCTCCGCAGCGAAGTTTGGCTCGATGAGCTCTACGACCGGCCCGAGATGGACATTGCCTTGCGCGATGGAGACCGGATCCTTATCGGAGCCGATCAACGCAGCTTCGTCATCATGGGCGCCGCCGGACGGCAATCTCAAGTGTCTTTCGATCAGCGGGAAATTTCAGCGCTTGAGGCGCTATCACGTGCAGGCGGACTCAGTTCGAATTCAGCCGACCCCAAGGGCGTTTTTGTCTTGCGGAAAGAGGATCAGCCCATCGCCCGCCGCGTGGTTGGTGACGCCGAGATCAAAGGCGAGCAACATCTCATCTATGTGTTGAACTTGACCGAACCAGACGCGCTGTTCCTCGCCCGCGATTTTACAATCCGCGACCAGGACACCGTGTATATCACAGAGGCACCACTTTCGACGTGGAACAAAACACTCCGCGGTATCATGGGCGGTTTGTCGACAACCACAAGCTTTGCCAATACGATCAGCGACCTCAGAGACCTGTAATTTGGCTCCGCATCGTGATCCGGAGCCAAAGCCTGCCGCGCCGATCGCGCGGCTGGCTTTTTCTTTTGCCCTGGGGGCCTTCACACAAAGGCAGATCAACCGCATTCTCGACCTTGCGGGTCATGCACCACGCTTGGGCTGGCCAGGTCCCTCTGATCAAATTTTAGCCTGGGGCAATGGCATTTCGGCCAAACGCGGCGCTTGGGTGGCAGCCGTCACGGGCGCACAATTGTTGCACATCGAAGATGCATTTCTCCGCTCAGTGCTGCCGGGCCGCAGCGGGCATGCCCCTTTGGGCTTGCTCATTGATCCGCAAGCATGTCACTTCGATGCCAGCCGCCCCAGCGCCTTGGAAGATCTCCTCAATACCCAGTCGTTGGAGTGCCCCGCGCTTCTTGAGCGCAGCGCGGCGGCTATGGCACGGATTGCCAAACATAAGCTCACAAAATACAGTGGTGTGCCACGTGACGCGCTCTGCCCCAAGCCTGGGTTTGTCTTGGTGATTGATCAAACACGCGGTGATGCATCGATTGAGAAGGGCGCTGCAAACGCACAAACATTTCAACAGATGTTGGCAGCCGCAAGGGCGGAGCATCCCACCGCCCATATCGTCATTAAAACCCATCCAGAAACGCAGCTTGGATACCGCGCGGGCCATTTCAGCGCGGAGGCTTTGGATGACGACATGGAACTTCTGACCCATGCGATTGCCCCCCAAGATCTCTTTGCCGCAGCCCATGCCGTCTACACGGCCACCTCACAAATGGGATTTGAAGCCATCTGGGCCGGGCACCGGCCAGCGGTCTTCGGACAACCGTTCTACGCTGGATGGGGGCTCACCCGGGATGTGCAGCCAATACATCGGCGCGGCCGCTCTCTCACATCCGCGCAAATATTTGCCGGGGCCATGATGCTTTACCCCAAGTGGTATGACCCGTGCCGAGATACGCTTTGCAGTTTGGAGCATGTCTTGGATCAACTGGAGGCAGAGACCCGCGCCTGGCGCGACGATAATACCGGATGGGAAGCGCGGGGGATCAGCCTATGGAAGCGCCAGCCTTTGCAGAAGTTTTTTGGCCGCCATCGCCCGCTTAGGTTCCAATCAAAACCCGGCTCACATCGCCCCGCCATGGCTTGGGGCGCCGGCCCGCACCCAGATGGGGTTCATCACCTCGAAGATGGGTTTTTGAGATCAAAAGGGCTTGGAGCCCAATTGGTGCCCCCGCTCTCCTTGGTGCTGGACCGCGCGGGCATTTACTTTGATCCGAACCGCCCAAGCGATCTAGAGACGATGATTGCCAACAGCCTGCATCTGTCCGAGCAGGAGCGGCAGCGCGCGGCAGAGCTGCAAAATCGGCTCATCACCGGCAGCATTTCAAAGTATAACCCACACCCATCAGCGGCCTTGTCATTGCCCCCGGGCCGCCGAATATTGGTGCCGGGGCAAGTGGAAGATGACGCCTCAATTCGCCTCGGTACGCGTGATATTTGCACAAATCTGGCTCTGCTGCGCAGCACGCGCGAACAAAACCCTGATGCCATTGTGATCTATAAGCCCCATCCTGATGTCGAGGCGGGGCTGCGGCCCGGCGCGCTGTCAGAGGCGACAGGTTATTGCGATATTATAGCGGCGGATTGCGACCCGATCTCCTTAATAAATCAGGTGGATGAAGTTTGGACGATGACCTCTCTGTTGGGGTTTGAGGCATTGATCCGGGGCAAAGCCATAACCTGCCTAGGTCTGCCCTTTTATTCAGGCTGGGGTTTAACCCATGACCGGCATGAGCTGCAACGACGGCAAGCCCGGCCTGACATTCTTGGCTTGATTCATGCCTGCCTGATTGAATATCCGAGATATTTCGACCCGATGAGCAAATTGCCCTGCCCGCCTGAGGTCGTCGTCGAACGGCTGGCGGCGGCGGCAGATCTTCCGCAAGCTTGCTATTTGCGGCCATTGGCCAAAATTCAAGGCGTTTTTGCCAGCCAAGCCCATCTGTGGCGCAACATGCGCTAAGACAGGCGGCGCCAATCTTGACGGATATCTGAACCAATTTTGCGCGCTGATATGAGCTCAAAGCGCGGAGCCATATGCAAATGCGACAGGGCCAGATCGCCCAAACCGGCCAGCCCATCCGCCCCAAGTGCCAAGCCGGCCGTATAGAGGATCACATCATCGACCAATCTGGCCCGCAGCAATGAGGCAGCCAATTGCCCGCCGCCCTCACACAACACCGATGTCAGCCCCTTGTCTCCCAAGGCCTGCATGAGGACTGACAAATCAAGCTGCCCGTCAGCTGCGAGTGGAACCTGCACGAGCGCGTCACACTGATTTTGCCAAGCGCCGCGCGCGCGGGCCTGAGGCCCATGACACAGCCAGAGCGGCGCAACATCGCGACTGGCCTGCAAGGCTGGCGCGTCAAAATCTAAATGACGTGAGGCCACAATACGGATGGGTTGCCGATCGAGGCCCAAACCGCGCAGGGTGAGGCTCGGATTGTCCGCACGCGCCGTGCCGCCACCGACCAATACCGCGTCATGACAGGCACGCAAACCATGCACATCGCGCCGCGCCTCAGCCCCGGTGATCCACTGGCTTTCGCCGCTGGCCGTGGCAATGCGCCCATCCAAAGATGTGGCCAATTTCAACGTCACCCGCGGTCGCCCATTCTGCAACCGGCTAAAAAATCCGCGATGCGCCAGCAAAGCCTCTTGTGCTTGGCAGCCAGCGCTGACCTCAATTCCCGCCGCTTGGAGCTTAGCAATTCCCTTGCCGCTGACCCGGGAGTCTGGGTCCGAAATCGCCACGACGCAGCGCGCAATCCCTGCAGCAATCAAGGCCTCAGCACAGGGCGGCGTGGCGCCATGATGAGCACAGGGCTCTAGGGTGACAAAGACTGTGGCCCGCTTCGCCAAGTCACCGGCCTGTGCCAAAGCCATGGTTTCTGCATGAGGTCTGCCGCCTGGCTGGGTCCAGCCGCGACCGACAATGCGCGCGCCTTGGACAATGACGCATCCCACTGCTGGATTGGGCCAAACACACCCTTGACCGCGCTGGCCCAAACTCAGGGCCAACGCCATAAAGCGCGCGTCGCTTGCGGCACTCACTCCTCAGGCGGCAGGTTTGGCCGCAGCTCGGAGACGAATTTGTC
>Ga0233444_10004021_pt1 | contig 14269 bp, 8 predicted proteins | sample SI_124_October20_6_FD_182792 | JGI IMG/M metagenome (GOLD analysis project Ga0233444, IMG submission 182792) | Seawater microbial communities from Saanich Inlet, British Columbia, Canada - SI_124_October2016_10_MG | ecosystem: Environmental > Aquatic > Marine > Inlet | place: Canada: British...
TAAAATTTACTGGGTCAACATCAACCGTAAGTTTTATTTTAGGCGATATTTTTAAGGAATTTAAGAGATTTGCTATCTTTTTTTGAACTAGAGCTTCGCTATTAAATCTTAATAACAATCTAGACCTAAATTTTTTTTTAATTTTAAGAAAAGGTGAGTCTACTGGGCCTAAAATTTCCATATTATTAATTTTCTTTAATTGTGTTTTAATTTCTTTTGCGCCTTTAATGCTCAAATCGTATTGGCTTGAGGAAATTATTATCGCTATCAATCTTACAAAGGGTGGCAGCTTATTTTTTTTTCTCGTAATTAATTCCATTTTTAATAATTGCTCAGATTTATTTTTGATTAATTCATTAAGCGTAGAATTCTCGGGTGTTAGTGTTTGATAGATTATTAGTGATTGCGAGCTAAATCTTCCTGCTCTTCCACTAAGCTGATGATATAATTGAATATTTTTTTCAGTAGTTCGTAAATCATATCCTCTTCCAGAAAAATCTGCATCGATCACAACAATACAATTTAGTTTAGGAAAATTGAAACCCTTTGATATCATTTGAGTTCCAATTAAAATATCTACTTCATTGTTATTAATTTTGTTAAATAAATTTTCAGTTTTTTTTTTATTTTTCGTGTAATCGCTCGAGAAAATTTCTATTTTATTATTAGGAAAAATTTTTTTAGCTTCCTCAAAGATTTTTTCTACTCCAGGACCGTACATTATGAAATCACATTCACCTTCTTCACTACATTTATTTTTAATTCCTTTTTCTAAAGAGCAATGATGGCAAACAGCTTTATTTTTTATTTGATGAAAAGTTAAGTACATTGAACAATTAGAGCATATTTGTTTCAATCCACATTTTTTACAAATCAAATATGGCGCGTATCCTCTTCTATTGAGAAAAAATAATACTTGTTCTTTTTTTTTTAAAAAACTACTTACAATCTTAATGGATTCTTTGGAAATAAATTTATCTTTTATTTTATTAATATTTAAATTTACAATTTTAGTTTTAGGCAAAGGATAATCGTTAAATCTTTTAAAAATTTTTATATGTCTAAATTTTTTATTTTGAATATTGTTATAAGTTTCTATAGAAGGTATAGAAGTTACTAAATGAATTGGTATCTTTTCAAAATGTGCTCTTGATATAGCCATGTCCCTGGCATTATATATGACGCCTTCATCCTGTTTGTAAGAAATATCATGTTCTTCATCAACAACAATAACGCCTAATTTCTTAAAAGGTAAAAGTAATGCAGACCGTGCCCCGACAACTAATTTTATTTCATGATTTATAATGCCTTTCCAAATTATTCTTTTGTTTTTTGATGATATTTTTGAATGCCATATAGCTGGTTCGAAACCAAAAAAATCTTTAAATCGTAATTTAAATTCATTAGTTAAAAAAATTTCTGGTAATAAAACTAATGCTTGTTTATTTGTATCAATAATTTTTTTTATTCTTTCAAAGTAAACTATTGTTTTTCCTGAACCTGTTGTTCCTTGTAATACTGATACATCAAATTTATTATTCACTGAGTTTAAGTAATTAAGTGCTTTTTTTTGTTCACTGTTAAGATTATATTTTTTTACTCGGCTTTTCATTGTATCAAAGCTTGGATCAATTTTTTTTGTAAAATTATCCTTGTTTCCAATAGCCATCTTTAAAGCTAATCCTAGTGGAACTATATTGTATGATGAAAACCATGTTATAAAATCTACTAAATTTTCATTCAATGAATAATTTTTGATTTTTTTATTTATATTTTTTATAATTATATTCTTGTTAAGTTCTGTTTTTTTATTTTTCCAAACAACACCTATTTCTTTATTTTTACCAAAAGGAACCTCTACTAGATCTCCAGTTTTAAGAGATATATTGTTAGAGTTATACGTGAATGCAAAATTAAATACCTTAGGTAGTAGCACTTCTACTTTCATGCATTAATAGTAGATGAATTTTTTTTATTTAAAAATGAATTGCCCTTTTATCAACAGCTAAAGCTGCTTCTTTAATTGCCTCTGTATGTGTAGGGTGAGCATGGCAAGTTCTTGCTATGTCTTCGGCGCTCGCGCCAAATTCTATGGCCAAAGCCATTTCTGCAATCATATCACCACAGTGGGGGCCGATAATGTGGACTCCTAGAACTTTGTCTGTTTTAGAATCTGCTAATATTTTTACAAACCCGTCTGTTTCATTGTTCACCTTAGCTCTTGAATTAGCTAAAAATGGAAATTTTCCTATTTTATAAGATTTACTTTCATTCTTCAGTTGTTCTTCGGTTTTACCAACTGTTGCTACCTCGGGTGAGGTATAAATCACTCCAGGAATGACATCATAGTTAACATGTCCTGATTGACCTGCTAAAATTTCTGCAACAGCTATTCCTTCTTCTTCGGCTTTGTGAGCCAACATTGGGCCCTTTATAACATCTCCAATGGCATAAATATTTTCTACAGAAGTCTGAAGTTTATTATTAACTTCAATTCGACCTTTATTGTCTAATTTGACACCGACCTTTAATAAATTTAACCCTTCTGTGTAGGGTTTTCTGCCGACCGCAACTAAAACTTTATCTACTTCAATTTTTTCATCTTTTGAATTTTTTATGTCTGTATAATTAATAGTTAAAGTATCTCCTTTTCTGCTTACGGTATTAACTTTAGATCCCATTTTAAACTTTATTCCCTGTTTAGATAATATTTTTTGAAATTCATTAGAAATCTCTCTGTCCATTCCTGGCGTAATGAAATCTAAATATTCTATAACTGTTACATCTGAGCCTAATCTTGACCATACTGAGCCCATCTCTAGACCTATATATCCTCCGCCTATTACTGCTAGCTTGTTTGGTACTTTATCAAAAGATAAAGCTCCAGTTGAAGAAACTACATTTTTTTCATCTATTTCTATGCCAGGTAATGAGGCTACTTCTGATCCAGTCGCTATAACTATGTTCTTAGTCCTAATATTGGTTCTTTTATTATCGCTTCCATAAACAACTACATCATTTTTTGAAAAAACAACTCCTTTACCTTTAAAGTAAGAAACTTTATTTTTCTTGAATAAAAATTCAACACCTTTTGTCAAAACTTGGATGGATTTATTTTTGTTTGACATCATTTTTTCTATATTAAGCTTGATGCCATCTATTTCTATTCCTTGTTGATTAAAATCTTTTTTGGCTTTGTGATAATTTTCAGATAAATTCAATAAACTTTTTGATGGTATGCAACCAACATTAAGACAAGTTCCCCCAAGAGCACCTCTGGACTCGATGCAAGCTGTTTTAAGACCAAGCTGGGCAGCTCTTATTGCACATACATAGCCCCCAGGTCCACCACCTACAACGATTAGATCAAAATTATCTTCCATAATTAAATATTTAAGAAAAGTCTTTGTGGTTGTTCTAATGATTCTTTTACTATTTTTAAAAAAGAAACTGCTTCTTTGCCATCTATAATTCTGTGATCATAAGATAAGGCAAGGTACATTATTGGTCTTACCTCAACTTTACCATCTACAACGATTGGTCTTTGCACAATATTATGCATTCCTAAAACAGCTGATTGAGGGGGATTTAATATTGGTGTTGATAGCATTGAACCGTAAATTCCGCCATTTGTAATTGTAAAAGTTCCTCCTTGTAAATCTTCAATAGTAATTTTTCCGTCTTTTGCTTTTTGACCGAGACCACTTATATTTTTTTCTATATCAGCAAATGACATTTCATCTGTCTCTCGTAATACAGGAACTACTAATCCTCTATCAGTTCCAACAGCAATGCTTATGTTATAATAATTTTTATAAACAATTTCTTCTCCTTGAATTTCTGCATTAATTGCTGGATAGTTTTTCAAGCCTATAACACATGCCTTAACAAAAAAAGACATAAAGCCAAGTTTTACTCCATAATTATTTAGAAACTCTTCCTTATGTTGATTTCTCATAGTTATTACTTCACTCATATCAACTTCATTAAAAGTTGTAAGCATTGCGGCATTTTCTTGAGCTTCTTTTAATCTTTTTGCTATTGTAAGTCGGAGTCTGGTCATCTTCACTCTTTCCTCTGGACCAAATTTAATTTTTCTTTCAGCTGGCTCTGGCTGTGATCCCATTAAACTCATGACATCTTCTTTTAAAATTATACCATTTTTTCCTGTCCCTCTCACACTGCTTAAGTCAACTTTACTATCATGAGCCATTTTTCTTGCTGCAGGTGAAGCTTGCGACTCTTCTTTTTGTAATATTTTTTCTTCATGCACTTGTTCCAAAATCAATGGTTCTTCCTCTAGTATTAGTGTTGGAGCCTCTTGCTTAATTTTTTTTACCTTTTTTTTTGATTTAAAAACTTTTTCTTCTTCAAAAATTTTTGGTTCTTTTGTTTCATTTTTTTTATTTGGAGGAGAATAATCATTCACTTCTTTAACAGGATTAATTGATTTTACTAAAGAGCCATTAACAGTTCCTAATAAAGCACCAACATTTACTGTTTCACCCTCTTTCACAACAATACTTCCAAGCACACCACTTGATGGAGAAGGCACTTCAACATTCACCTTATCGGTTTCTAGTTCTACAAGTGGTTCGTCAGCAGAAACTTCTTCACCTTGAGACTTAAGCCATTTTGAAACTGTAGCCTCTGTTACGGACTCTCCTAATGTAGGTACTGTAATTTTTTCTGACATTTAATCTGCAAGTATGTTTTCTAATATTTCTTTTTGTTGTGCAAGATGTTTGTTTAGATTTCCAGTCGCAGTAGAGGAAGAGGCTTTTCTACCCACATATTTTACTGAAATATCAGTAGAATTAATCATTTCAAGGGTTCTATCAATATAATTTCTTACTGTATTCCATGCTCCCATATTTTTAGGCTCTTCTTGGCACCAGACAAAGTTAGCCTTTTTATATCTTTTTAAAATATTTGCTAAAGTTTTTACTGGAAACGGATAAAGTTGCTCGATTCGAATAAACGTTACGCTATCATTTTTTAATTTTTCCCTAGCTTCTATTAAGTCATAATAAATCTTACCCGAACACATCACTACTTTTTTAATTTTACTATCTTTCTTTTTAAGTTCTAGTAAGTTTTTAATTTTTGAAAATGAATCATCTTCTAGTACTCTGTGAAATGTACTTTTAATTAAAAATTCTGAGATATTTGAAGTACATTTTTTGTGTCTCAATAAAGATTTTGGAGTCATTATTATTAATGGTTTTCTAAATTCTCTTCTCATTTGGCGTCTTAAAACATGAAAATAATTTGAAGGTGTTGTACAATTAACAACTTGGATGTTCTCGCCTGCACATAGTTGCAAAAATCTCTCTAATCTTGCTGATGAATGTTCTGGTCCTTGACCCTCGTAACCATGTGGTAGCAGCATAACTAGCCCGCTAGCTCTTCCCCATTTCGCTTCACCAGATGAAATAAATTGATCTATAATAATTTGCGCACCATTTGCAAAATCCCCAAACTGAGCTTCCCATAAAACCAATGTTTCGGGTTCAGAAATAGAATATCCAAACTCAAACCCTAAAACCGCAAACTCAGATAACAAACTGTCTATAATTTCAAAATTTTTTTGTCCTTTGGAAATATTATTTAGAGGAATATATCTTTCGTGACTATCTTGATTTCTCAAGACTGCATGTCTCTGGCTAAAGGTTCCTCTACCTGAGTCTTGGCCTGATAATCTGACTGAAAAACCTTCCTCTAGTAAAGTGCCAAATGCTAAGCTTTCAGCTGTAGACCAATCAATTTTTTTACCGTCCTCAATAGCTTGTAATCTTAAATCAAATATTTTTTTTAAGGTTTTATGAATATTAAAATTTGCAGGTACTTTTGCAATTTTTTTTCCAATTTCTATCAAGAGTTTTTTTTCAACTCCGCTAGCACCTCTTCTATCCTTTCCTAACCCTGGTTTAAATCTAGACCAAGCTCCATCAAACCATTTCAATTCAGATTTATAACTTTTTGATGACATAAATTCTTTCTCTAAAAAGATTTTAAAATTTGTTTTTTCTTTTTGTAACTCAACTTCTGATGTCAAGCCCTCTTGACTTAATTTTTTTCCATAAATTGAAAGAGTAGAAGGATGAGTTTTAATTTTTTTATACATTATTGGTTGAGTAAATGATGGTTCGTCTCCTTCATTATGACCGAATCTTCTATAACAAACTATATCTATAACTACGTCTCTATTAAATTTTTGTCTATATTCTGTTGCTATTTTAGCACAATGAACGACTGCTTCTGGGTCGTCTCCATTAACATGAAAAATTGGCGCTTGAGCAATTTTTGCTACATCAGAAGGATAAGGAGATGATCGAGCAAACCTAGGGGCAGTTGTAAAGCCTATTTGATTATTTACAATTATATGAATGGTTCCTCCTGTATTATGCCCTGGCAGTCCTGACATAGCAAAACATTCTGCAACAATGCCTTGCCCAGCAAAAGCTGCATCTCCATGCATTAAAACTGGAATAACTTTTTTTCTACCTTTATCTTTATGAAAAAATTGTTTCGCTCTTACTTGACCTAGTACGACAGGATTTACCGCTTCTAGATGCGATGGGTTATCAGTCAAACTTATATGAACAGAATTTCCATCAAATTCTCTATTTGAGGATGCTCCAAGGTGATATTTTACATCTCCCTCAAAACTTTTGTTTGCGCTTACCGACTTGCCAAAAAATTCGCTAAAAATGGCTTTAAATGGTTTGCCCATTACATTAGCTAAAACATTCAATCTACCTCGATGAGGCATTCCTATTTTAATTTCTTTTGCTCCTAAATTTCCCCCTTTTTTAATAATTTGTTCTAATGCTGGAATCAACGACTCACCACCGTCTAAACCGAATCTTTTAGTTCCAACAAACTTAACATGAAGATATTTTTCAAAACCTTCTGCTTGGATTATTTTATTCAAAATGGCTTTTTTTCCATTCTTTGTAAAAGAAATTTTTTTTTCTGGTCCCTCTATTCTATCTCTAATCCATGATTTCTCTTGGGGATCACCCATATGCATAAATTCATATCCTATATTTGAAGAATAAGTTTTTCTCAGAATTTCTAAAATTTGATATAAATCTGCATATTGTAATCCTAGAACGCCATCTAAAAATATTTTTCTATTAAAATCTTTTTGTTCAAAACCATATGTTTCTGGTTTTAATTCTAAATGTTCTTCTTTTTTTTGAATTGAAAGCGGGTCTAAATTAGCTACTAGGTGGCCTCTTATTCTATAGGCTCTAATCAACATAATAGCTCTAACAGAGTCTTTTGAGGCTTGTTTAATTGTGTCTGAACTTATATCTGTGTTTATTTTTTCATCTCTTTTTAAATTTTTTGGTATTTTTATACCTTTAAACTTTTTATTTGGAGACCAACTTGGTCCTTTTACGTTATCGTAAATAAGTTTTTCATTATCATTTAGCCCATCAAAAAAAGATTTCCAACTTTCTGGTAGCGAATTTGGATCTGCAATATAATCCGCGTAAAATTCGTTAATAAATTCTGAATTTGAACCAGCTAAAAAAGAGGTTTTTTTATAGGTTGTATTATTATCTGATGAAGACATTAGAAAATTTTAACATAAATTAATAAAAATCAATCATTAAGTTTTTGAAAAAGGGTTTTGCCTATATCAGCGGGTGATTTAGATATGGTAATTCCTGCTGATTTCATTGCTTCTATTTTATCTTCCGCCCCTCCTTTGCCACCTGAAATGATTGCCCCTGCGTGACCCATTCTTCTTCCAGGTGGTGCTGTTAGTCCAGCTATAAAACCGACCATGGGTTTCTTAATTTTTTCCCTTTTAAGAAACTCTGCAGCTTCTTCTTCTGCTGAACCTCCAATTTCACCTATCATTACAATAGACTTTGTTTCGTTATCTTTTAAAAAAAGTTCTAAACAATCAATAAAATTGGTTCCATTTATTGGATCTCCGCCTATTCCAATGCATGTTGATTGACCCATTTCATTAGCGGATGTTTGAGCCACAGCCTCATAAGTCAAAGTTCCAGACCTAGATACTATACCGACTGTTCCTTTTTTATGAATATTGCCGGGCATAATTCCTATCTTACATTCGTCCGGTGTTATAATGCCGGGGCAGTTAGGTCCAATTAATCTTGAATTGCTTCCTTTCAGAAATTTTTTTACTTTTAACATGTCTAAAACTGGTATCCCTTCCGTAATACATACTATTAATTCAATCTTTGCCTCTATGGCTTCCTCTATAGCTGCACCAGCAAACTTAGGCGGCACATAAATCATCGTTGCATTTGTTGAGGTTTGGTCTTTTGCCTCTTGCACAGTATTAAAAACTGGTAAACCTAAATGTTTTTGACCACCTTTTTTTGGTGTAACTCCCCCAACTAAATTAGTTCCATAATTTAAAGCTTGCTGGGAATGAAAAGTTCCATGGGTACCAGTAAAACCTTGGCAAATTACTTTTGTATCTTTATTTACAAGCACAGACATTTATTTGATTGCCTCAACAATTGTTTTTGCTGCATCATTTAAGTCTGAGGCAGATAATATTTTTAAGTTTGATTTATTTAAAATTTCTTTTCCTTCTTTAAAATTAGTGCCTGCGAGCCTTACAACTAAAGGAACTGATAAGTTAATTTCTTGTGCAGCTTCAACAACTCCTTGGGCAAGAACATCACATCTCATTATTCCACCAAATATATTTATTAAAATTCCTTTTACATTTTTGTCTGATAAAATTAATTTAAATGCAGAAGAGACTTTCTCCTTTGTGGCTCCACCACCAACATCTAAAAAATTTGCAGGCTCTTTACCATAGAGCTTAATAATATCCATAGTTGCCATTGCAAGACCTGCTCCATTCACCATACAGCCTATCGACCCATTAAGTTTTATATATGCAAGATCGTGCTTACTGGCCTCTATTTCTGTTGGATCTTCCTCATTTAAATCTCTGAGTTTTAATATTTCAGGCCTTCTAAAAATGGCATTATCGTCAAAATTCATTTTTGCATCTAGACAAATGATCTTGTTATCCTTGGTTATGATTAATGGATTAATTTCGATTAAGCCCGCATCTTTTTCTAAAATTATTTTATAAAGAGACTTAACTAATTTTGTAGCAACTATTTTTTGATCATTATTAAAATTAAATATCGAAATTATATTTTCAATTTCTTTGTGATTTGGACCTTCACTTTTAAATTCAATTTTATTTGTAATAATTTTTTTAGGAGTTTCGGCAGCAACTTTTTCAATATCCATACCACCTTCTTTGCTGCTAATATAAGTAATTTTTGATGACTCTCTGTCAATTAAACAAGATAAGTAAAATTCTTTGGAAATGTCCGAAGCCTCTTCAACATAAAGTCTTTTAACCTCTTTTCCTTCTGGACCAGTTTGATGAGTTATTAATACCTTTCCCATCATTTTTTTTGCTTCAATTTCTAATTCAGCAATACTTTTTAGCAATTTAACACCTCCAGCTTTACCTCTACCTCCAGCATGAATTTGGGCTTTGAGAACAAATTCTTTACTTTTCAATTTTTTGATTTTTTCTCTAATTTCATCAACTGACATTATAATTACACCATTAGATACTGGTGCACCGAATTCTCTTAAGATTTCTTTAGCTTGGTATTCATGGATATTCATAAAAGTAAATTAGTTATATATTTTTTTATCAATTTTTCCATAAAAAAAATTTGTACATGTTTTGTTAGCTTCATACTTTATAATTTTATAATCCAAAATTTGCTTGGTTAAACATTTGGGATTAATATAATTTATGAGATTGTCTTCTTTAATATCTGGAAGAATATAAATGGATTTAATTTGTTTTTTTACTAAAAAAGAAACTATAAAATTTTTAAAATTTTCAAAATAATAATTTCCTTTAACTGGAAAAGCTGAATTATCACCTGGATACCACCTAGAATATCCACTTATATTATCATTAAGTAAAACTGAAAAAAATGAATAATTGGTTAAAACAATTTTTTTTTCTTGGTCTCTTTTTAAAATATTTTTAAAATAATTTAATAATTCTACCTCTAATTCCAAATCTTTTTTACTAGCAGTCGATGGTGTTATCCATTTGAGTCCTGAAAATTTTTCACTTATTTTTTCAGACTTAATAGCATCTGTAAATTTAACATCATTTAGTTCATGAAACTTCCTATCAACATTGAATCTATAATGATATTTTATCGTAACACCTATGCAAAATATTACTAAGATTAAACCAAAATATTTTTTCAGATCTTTTGTTTGACCAATTAGTTGAATATGAGCAAAACCTAAAAATAAAGGAATTAAGAAAAAAATAAATATTTGATTTTTAGTTACTATTATATGCTGCGCTAGAGATAGAAATAGCAATATACATATTAAAAATATTTTGAAGTTTATATCTTTATAAAAATGCTGATTTTTTCTTAATTTTTTAATTGTAAGATAACTTAATAAGAATAAAGAAATATATATAAACTTAAAATTTAAAAAGACATTCTTAAAATCAAAATTTATTTTTTCGTATCTTTCGGCACCAATAGTACTAGGGTAAAATAAATATTGAATTAAAAAATTTTGAATTTCTATTGAGTTTAAATTATAAAAAAAAATTACAAGAAAAGATATTAATAAGGATGATGAAGAAAGTAATACAATAATCTTAAAAAAACTTTTTCTAGATTGTTGTGCTAAATGAATAACTGTTACTAAAATTATACTTAAAAATATATATGAAGCCGGCACTTGTTTACTTAAAAAGGCAAACAATAATATGATTGGCACCAAGAACCATAAATAAGATTTATTTGTTTTCATTGCCCATATAAAAAATATTAGGGCTATGATTGATAAAAATGTAGAGTGATGGTCAACAAAAGGTGTCCCACTTGATGGATAGGCCAAAATTGCAAAACATATTGAATAAAAAAAACTTAATTTTTCATTTAACCCAAAACTATTAAAGAAAATAAAAATTAATAAAGATACTAATCCATTTATTAAAGAGGCATTCAATAAATACGTTTGCCAACTTACTCCTAAAAGAAAAAATATAAAGCTTTGAAAATAATCTACAAATACACCGGATACAATCCAATAATCCTTAAATGGATGTTCACCATTTAGTATCCTATAACCTGAGTCAAAATGGCTAAAGCTATCAATAGGAAAAACACCTCTATTTCCAGTATACTGACATATAATAACAGCAAATAAAAAAAGGATGATCGCAAGATAATTTTTTAAAGATAAATTTTTTAAAAATATCATCAATAATATATTAAACTAATAATAGTAATTAAGATAACGATGAGTCAATTTTTTTAGCTACATCAAATAGCTCTTTTACAGCTTTAATTGATTTTTCAAAATTCAATTTTTCTTCCTCTGTTAAATCTATTTCTATTATGCTTTCAACTCCATTTGATCCAATTATAACAGGAACGCCAGCATAAATATCTTTTGCTTCATATTCGCCATTTAAATAAACTGCACAAGGAAGCTTTTTTTTTAAATCCTTAAGATAACTTTCTGCCATTTCTACCCCTGAAGCTGCTGGTGCATAAAAAGCTGACCCTTTTTCTAAATATTTAACGATTTCAGCGCCGCCTTTTTTTGTCCTATCTACAATTTGATCTAATTTTTCTTTTGTTATTTTTCCTTTTTTAATTAAATCATTTAATTTTTTTCCTTCAACTTCAGTAGCTCCTAACATTGCAACCATGCTATCGCCGTGACCTCCTAGAACAAACGATTTAATTTTGTTAACTGGCACCTTTAACTCTTGAGATAAGAAATAAATAAATCTAGAAGAATCCAAAATTCCTGCCATACCTACAATTTTATTTTTTGGTAAACCAGAATATTTTTGTAATGCCATTACTATTACATCTAATGGATTAGTAATACATATTACAAAAGCGTTAGGAGATGTTTTTTTAATTCCTTCTGCAACTTGCTTGATAATTTTAAGGTTAATGCCAAGCAAATCATCTCTTGTCATTCCTGGTTTTCTAGGCACGCCCGCTGTAATTATAATTACATCAGAATTTTTAGTATCTTCATAATTATCTGTTCCTGACAAATTAATATTAAATCCATCAACTGGCGATGATTGAGCTATGTCAAGAGCTTTACCTTTTGCAATTCCAGCTGCTACATCAAAAAGTACAACGTCACCTAGCTCTTTCAAAGCAATTAAATGCGCTAACGTTCCTCCAATTTGACCAGCTCCTATTAAAGTAATTTTTTTTCTCACATATCTCCTTTTTATTTCATTGTTGGCATCACAAACTCTGGGTCAGATCTTGATCCTGAAGGCCATCTTGATGTCATTGTTTTTAATTTAGTATAAAATCTAACTCCCTCTGGACCATGCATATGTTGATCCCCAAATAAAGACCTTTTCCATCCACCAAAACTATGGAAGGCCATTGGTACAGGGATTGGTATGTTGATACCAATCATTCCTATTTTAGCTTTGCTAGAAAATGTTCTTCCTGAGTCTCCATCTCTTGTAAATATGCTCGCACCATTACCAAATTCATGATCATTAACTAACTTTAGAGCTTCATCAAAATTTTTTACTCTAACTACAGATAAAACTGGTCCAAAGATTTCTTCTTTATAAATTTTCATATCTTTAGTTACGTAGTCAAATAAACAACCTCCTATGTAATAACCGCTTTCATAGCCCTGTAATTTTAAATTTCTTCCATCTACAATTAATTTAGCTCCTTCTTTCTCTCCTGTATCAACATAACTTTTGACTTTTTCTAGGTGATCTTTAGTTACAAGCGGACCCATTTCAGATTTTTTATCCATTCCTGGACCAACTTTTAAAGCTTCAACTTTTTTTGCTAATGAATTGACTAATTTATCGCCTATGCTTCCGACTGCTACTGCAACAGATTGAGCCATGCATCTTTCACCTGCTGAACCATAAGCAGCTCCCATCAAACCGTTAACTGCTTGATCTAAATCACAATCAGGCATAACTACGCAATGATTTTTAGCCCCACCTAAAGCTTGAACTCTTTTTTCATTTTTAGCACAGTTTTCATAAATATATTTTGCAATTGGTGTTGATCCGACAAAACTCATTGCAACAACATCTTTATTGTTGATTAAAGCATCTACTGTTTCTTTATCTCCATTAACAACATTAAAAACACCGTCTGGCAGACCTGCTTCTTTTAATAATTCTGCTAACCTCATTGCACATGAAGGATCTTTTTCGGACGGTTTTAAAACAAATGTATTTCCACAAGCTATTGCCATTGGAAACATCCACATTGGTACCATAGCCGGAAAATTAAAAGGTGTGATCCCAGCGCAAACTCCAAGTGGTTGTCTTATAGACCAACTGTCAACATCGGTTCCAACATTTTCTGTAAATTCTCCTTTTAGCATTTGTGGAATTCCACATGCGTATTCAACGACTTCTAAACCTCGTGTTAATGAACCCTTAGCATCCTCATATACTTTTCCATGTTCAGCTACTATTATTTTTGTAAGTTCATCTGAATTTTTTTCAATTAATTCTTTAAATTTAAACATCACTCTAGCTCTTTGAAGAGGTGGTTTGTTTGACCAAGAATCAAATGCTTTTTTTGCATTTGCAACTACTTCATTAACATCTTTTGTAGTGGCTAATTTAACTTCTGACTCTTGTTCGCCAGTAGCTGGATTAAAAATTTTACCTTTTTTTTAGACTCACCGCTAAAAGACTTTCCATTAACAAAATGTTCAATAGTTTTCATGATGTAATTGATTAAATAAGGTTTTAGCTTGTTGCAAGCATTTTCTTAATAGAACCAATGGCTTTTGCGGGATTTAATCCTTTTGGACAAGAATTAGTGCAATTCATAATGGTGTGACACCTATATAATTTTAATTCGTCTGCAACTTTTTTTAATCTCTCTTTTTTATCGCCATCTCTACTATCATTGATCCAACGGTAAGCTTGTAGGAGAACTGCTGGGCCTAAATATTTGTCACCATTCCACCAGTAGCTTGGGCATGAAGTTGAACAGCAGGCACATAAAATACATTCGTAGTACCCATCTAATTTTTCTCTATCTTTTTGGGTCTGTCTTAATTCTGTTTTTTCTTCACCAGTTTGTTCTGTTGTAAGCCATGGCTTAATCGACTCATATTGTTTGTAAAGTGTTGTTAAATCACCAATTAAATCTTTAATAACTTTTAAGTGGGGAAGAGGGTATACATTTAAGTCACCATTTATATCTGTATGAGA
>Ga0233444_10004024_pt1 | contig 14261 bp, 9 predicted proteins | sample SI_124_October20_6_FD_182792 | JGI IMG/M metagenome (GOLD analysis project Ga0233444, IMG submission 182792) | Seawater microbial communities from Saanich Inlet, British Columbia, Canada - SI_124_October2016_10_MG | ecosystem: Environmental > Aquatic > Marine > Inlet | place: Canada: British...
TGTTGTTCATTTTTTCCAAGGATTCATACTCCCCATCTTCAGCATAACCAATTGCCTCCCCCTCGACAGTCGTCTCGACTTCAGAAAGGCCAAATCTAGATTCAACCTCGAGGTCAAATTCTGAATATGTCTCAGTTATTGAATACCATGAGGTAGAGCCGAGTCCTACAATTATGATAATTAGGAGCAATAGTGAGTATGCCGCCGCTATTATATCCTCAAGATTAAATGAATGTGAATAATTGCTATCCATGGTATCGTCGGCTTCTTCACCCCATTCATACTCCATCTCACAATGAGGGCATTCGAATATGCCGAACGAATCATCATCCATCTCGACCTCTTCATCGCAGTGTGGGCATTCGATTACTACCATAACTCGAACCAATCCATATGCAATATAAGACCTGTCCCGGCAATGAAGAAAATCATAGTCAGGTTGATGACTTAACGACTCTTGGAAGGGTTTATGCGCGGACTCGCAGTGTTCCTTGCGGTACTTGTTGTTCTGCCGGCTATAGCCAGTGCAGAACAAGCATGGCCAGGTGAACCAATAGACAACCACGTACACATGTCTTGGGCTGCTCTCACGCTTGAAGTGAATGAGTGGGCAGACGATTATCCCGAGATTGTAGATTTGGCGGATATTGGAAATTCTGAGTTAGGAAAGACCCTTTGGGTAGTAAGAATATCTGATTGGTCAATGGAAACTAAAGAAAATGGTGAAGCCAAAGAAATCGTATACATCGATGGAGGGCACCACGGTAACGAATATCTAGGTACATCATTGGCATGGCTTTCTGCTAAATGGTATATCAACGGCTGGAATGACGGTAATGAAGAGGCGGTACGAGTATTGCAAAACTCTGAAATCCATGTTCTAATTATGCTAAACCCAGATGGAAATGACATCGATACTAGATGGAATATCAACCAAGTCGATTTGAACAGAAACTACGACCACTATTGGAATACTTGTCCTACTACTCAGCCTGGAAGTAGTGCATTCAGTGAATCGGAAACCAGTTCAAATTCGAACTACATGAAAACTGTAGTTCCTGACGCGGACCTTTACGTTACTATGCACACTGGGGTTTGGATAATGCTCTATCCTTGGGGCAAATGGCCAGAACAACCCCCTGACTGGGAATTATTTCATGGAATTAGGGATGAAGTTCAAGCCAATATCTCAGAAATTCCAATACAAAATGCGAATCAAGGATTGTACCCAAATTGTGGTACTAGTCGGGACTATGGATATGGAGTGATGGGCTTCCCAACTTTTACATTCGAGACTGATGATGAACAATTTGTCCCAGGTTCGTTTGAATCACTAGATGATCGATTAGAGGAAGAAATGGATGTTATGAGATATCTAATTGACAATGTTTGGTATTGGAGGGCTCGCCTAGTGTTGGATGATTTTTCTCTCGATGATGATGAAGTCACATTCACGGTTAGTAATCTAGGTCAAGCAAGTACTAGAAATGCAACTTTACAATACGTAAATGGTGATGATATTCTATGGAAATCAAATAATTTCAAAATTAATGCTAGTGGTTCGACCACTGTTACAAGCGCTGGTTTTGACTACGAAGGCGGAGAATGGAGACTATCGTACCAGAAGAGAGTGATAAATTCATCAACATGGGTTAACGAAAGCGTAGATGTAGGAGATTATGAGCAAGGTTTCTTTGCTCAATCGATAGCTACCATGGTTTGGGCATTACAAATCGGTATCATACCATTGGTAGTAGTTTGCTTTTCATTCTGGTGGGCTAGAGAAGAAAAACCGTTAGTTATGGATAACAAAATCCCATTGGATGCCGAACTGATTGAATGAGCCGAATCGTGCGCATCTTCAAGAGCCAAGCACCATTCCCCCGATTAGGTGAGCCAATGCAAGTAAACGTAAACACCAATGAGAACATCAACGGAACACTAGTACTTCCATTGTGGCAAGAAAGTAGAAACATGGTCGCTGGAAGTGAATCAGGAGTTCATAGAGGTCTGAAAGCTCAGATTGAAACCATTCTACAAGATGGAGACTTCAAAGCAAAATCAGGCTCTGCTATGACCCTTGCTGGTACAGAAGGCGGTAAGGCACTACTTGTCGGATTAGGCAAAGAAGAAGATGCTACTCTTCAATCAATGAGGGAGTCTGGAGCGAAAGTAACAGCAAGCCTTTCAAAAATACATGGTAAAACATTGACAGTAAGGTTCCATGGAATAGAAGGTGCTCATATGGCAGCATTCGTCGAAGGAATGATTCTCAGAGATTATTCGTATGACAATTACAAGTCCAAAGATGAAGATTCTGATGACAACGAGATTACTGCTAACGTTACATGCGAAGTAGAAAAAACCGATGCACTAGCAAAAGCAGTTGAACTTTCATCTGCAGTCGCTACAGGCGTTTACTTAGCGAGAGACTTAGGAAATGCACCTCCTAATGACATGTACCCAATGGCATTTGCAGAACAAGCAAGAGAATTTGGCAGAAAGCATGACAATGTCGATGTGAAGATCATCAATTACGACGAAGCACGTTCTCTCGGAATGGGCGGACTAGTTGGTGTTGGAATGGGTTCCTACCGGAAACCATGTATTGTCATCTTCGAAATCAACCCAGGAATGCCTGGCCCAAGCCCTTGTATTGTAGGTAAGGGAATTACATTCGATACAGGTGGTATCTCAATCAAACCATCTCCTTCTATGGACGAAATGAAGTATGATATGCACGGGTCTGCTACAACATTCGGTGTTATGCAAGCCTTGGTTGCTAGCGGACACAAAGACAGAGTAATCGGTCTAACTTGTATGGCAGAAAACATGCCATCATCCAACGCTCAACGCCCAGGGGACGTAATCACAACCTACTCTGGAAAAACAGTTGAAGTTCTAAACACAGATGCGGAAGGACGCCTAGTATTGTCTGATGGCCTTTGGTATGCAGGAACTGAACTAAACCCATCATACATGATCGACTTGGCAACACTCACAGGTGCTTGTGTCGTAGCCCTTGGTCACGAAGCCAGCGGATTATGGTCGAACAATGATGAATTATTGAACAACATCAAAAAAGCAGGAGAGCACTGTGGAGAGATCGCATGGCCTATGCCATTATTCAAGGCATTCGAAAAGGAAATGACTGACTCAAAGATTGCAGATGTGCGCAACCTTGGAGCAGGTCGCTGGGGTGGTTCAAACACAGCAGCAGCATTCCTGAAGCAGTTCGTACCTAACATGGGTGATACAGACGAACAGATTCCTTGGGCTCACTTAGACATTGCAGGAACCGCATGGGGAGCAAAGAGCAACAAGATGGTCAAGACAGGGGCAACAGGAATCCATGTAAGGACCCTTCACCACTTGATTACTGGACAGTAATTACTGAGTGAAGTGTTTTATCGCTTGGCGTGTAATGTCGATTACTAGATCGACTTCAGCGCTGGTAATGCCAAAGTGAGGCGTGTATCTTAACGCATTTAATCCGCCGTGGATTACTCCAAGACCGTGCTTTCTACACCAAACTTCGACTTCATCAAATCCAACAACGGTAAGAATACTCGGCTCAAGTTCTGCAGAAATTAGTAAGCCTGTGCCCTGAACTTTGGTTATAGTTCCAGGTAACTCTTCGGAAAGTGCATTCAATTTGTCTACGAATTCGACTCCACGTTCCCTAATGTTCTGTCTCAGCTCCGGAGTAATTCTCTCAAGAACAGCCACGGCAGTCTCAAGGGCTCTAGGATTGGTGGTCATTGTGTTGCCGTATATTCCAACTACATACAACTCTGCGGCCCTTTCATTTAATCCGAGTACAGATAATGGATACTGGCCAGCATTAAGCGCCTTTGACCATGTTTCGAGGTCAGGGGCCTCAGCGTCTTGGAATCCTTGGTAATCGACTATGGATAGAGTTCCTTGTCCTCTAATTCCAGCTTGTATTGAATCTATGATTAGCATAGAGCCATTTTCATTGGTAAGCCTTCTCGCCTCATCATAGAAATCTCTCTCAATACACTGACCTGGATTACCTTCTCCTTGAACTGGTTCAATTGACATTGATTCGATGAAGTATCCGTTCTTTTCCGCATCTGCAAACGCATCTTGAAGCGCAGCAATGTTGTTTGAAGGTACTAAGATTAGATTATCTCTTTCTGAGAATGTTTTCAAGTTCTTGTCATATGTTCCTTTGCACGAATGAGAGATCTGTGCAGGCCGGTCGGTACGGCCGTGGAACGCCCTTTCAATCGCTAGAAGTTTCACTGGTTTACCTTCGTGTCTACCACCAGGGCCTGTCATAATCTTAGAGTTAACATCGCAAATTCTCATTGCTACAGTCATCGATTCAGAACCAGAGTTCATACAGATAAACTTCGAGAACGGACAACTACCTCTAGAATGTCCGAGTTCTTTTCTAAGTGCTGCAGCCATGCGAGATTGGCTGAATGAAGGAGTCATTACGTTAGCCATAACGTGGTTCTCACTCATCGCTTCGATAATTTCAGTAGGGCCGTGGCCACCACCAAGCATTCCATACCCCCCATTGTCATGGAGTACTGCACCATGGGACGTCACAATCCACGGCCCCCTGCCTGCAATGGCAACGTATGGATTAACTGTAGCAGGAGCGTAAAAGTTGACGTAGTCTTCTTGCAAGTGTTTTACCAAATCAGCCTCATCCATCATCAGTTGTTTAGAAGGAAACTGGCTATGCTTTGCCGAAGCTTCTTCAATAGCCTGAATCAGTGTACTATCCTTGTCCATAAAGTCCAGAATTACATCATCGGGAAGGCCGATGGTTTCAGGGATTCCACTAGCATCTCGCATCTGCTCCAGTAACGCCATCGCACTTGCCATGAACAAAAGGCGTCAGAGGCGTATATTGAACATTATCCTGTATTTGTTCATATTTTGGAATTAGTTGTTCATTATGACGAGGCTAAGTTTACTATTTGTATGCATTCTAGGAGCACTTGCTGGCGATTTAATCAATAATGTGATGTCTGTAGGGGGTTTATGGGAGATAAGAGTAGAATCAATCATGATTCTCTCCAACACGGTGCTTTTCAGTTCACCTTACCTCATACTAAGAAGGGTAAGATTTCCTGGGCAATAGGAGCAATCATGCTACTAATCTCTGGCCTTCTTCTCTTGTACAGTCTCGAAATACCTGATGTTCCACCTGTTTCAGAAGCGATTGCCGTTAACCATCCTGATGATGTATCTACAGACGATGAAGTTGATTTGGGTGCCGGGTGGAAAGGCGACACAGGAAATTTCATCACGATTCAAGTAATAATTGAAGATGGAACTCTAGTCCATGGTTATTGGACATTAGACTCAGATGGTGAGAATTGTACAAACCATGTAGATGAGTTTGAAGATGTGATAATTACGGTAGCACCAACTTCAGGAGGAGAATCATTCAGTTTAGGTTGGTATGATGATTTAGGGACTGAGATCAACACTAATTCTCGAGGTTGTCCAGGTTATGATGACTGGTACATCGGTGAAGGAGACATTGTAGATTTGTTTATTCTCAAAGAAGGAGATGAATTGTCCTTACTATCGGTTGGTGCTGAAGGGAATTCAATTGGTGAAAGAACAGAAAGAGAAGATGCCCAAAGAGGGGTTTTGGCGATAGTCATCTTTTCGTCACTGATATTGATGTATCACACTCCTACCTCATTATCTTACGATATCAAAACACTTCGTAAAAGATGGGGTAACCATCCCTTTGTACACGGCACACCGGGTAATGTAAGAGCTGCTCGAGGACCAGTACGCCAATTCGATGATTCCGATTGGGTTCTACCCCCGCCCAGTTTCGAGTCATGGCCGTCTAACCCATATCGGGCAAACGACGAGAATAAATTGATTGAAGAGCATCCGGATGTAGTTGGAACCCCTCACCCAGCAACATTCACGCTGTATTCAATCAATGGTATGGTATTTGTAATTACATCGATATGGTTAGCCAGTGATCTTTTGGCCAGACATGGTGAAACGCCACACTTAATCGCCGGTAACATACTAAGAGTCGTGATAATTTTGTTTACAGTTACATGGACGTATCATGCATGGAAAAAATGGAAATTGATGCACAATATTCTAGACACTCCAACTAGCAGAGTTAGAAGCGTAGCAGCTGGCTCAGTTGAGCTAGTCGGTCAAATCAGACCAGCGCCTAGTGGAACACTTGCTGTTGCAGTTGGAGGCGATAGTTCCCAATTAGTCGAGGGAGTCGTCGCATATCGTTGGTTGGAAGAAGAGCTAGTATGTACAACAGATAAGGATGGTAAGAAAACCTGTAATTGGGTACCAAGGAGAGACGAAAACGGGTCTACAGATTTCATCCTCCATGATGGAACCGGCGGTATACTCGTGCAACCAAGTACCTGGAAAAATCTTGAGTATGGGGGGCAATTATATTGCTGGGACAGAGGCGGATGGCGATACACAACTTGGGTATTAGGTACAGGAGACCCAATCTATTGTCTAGGTAGAGCAGAAAACCGTTCCGACGCTGAGAAAGAGGAAGGAATCGATGGCTCAATACAAAGTTCACACCTTGTAGTAAGAGGCAACAAAGACATCGGAATGCAAGTACATTTACGCCGAGGAACTGAACTTTCTATCATCTCAGGCCTACGTTCAACCACGGAATCGATTGTGATTCCACTAATTATGCTGACTTTCAGCGCAATACCGTTCTTGTGGTGATCAGCCTTCGTCTTCATCGACTACTTCGAAGTCTGCATCAACGACTCCATCATCAGATGGGGCATCTCCAGATTCTTCTTGCTCAGCCATTTCAGCAGCTGCTGCCTCGTAGAGTTTAGCGGATATAGCATGCATTCCTTCTTCAATCTCCTTGACCTTTGCTTGCACAGCAGCCTCATCGATTTCGTCGAGTTCCTTTGCTTCTCCTTCTTCATTTTGAAGCAGTGCTTCCAATTCATCAACCTTTGATAGGACTGGTTCCTTGTCTTCATCATTCAGTTTTTCACCGGCTTCTTCTACGGTTCTGCGGGTTTGGTAGACAATTTGGTCTGCCATGTTACGCATCTCAACTTGAGCCTTCAATCTCTTGTCTGCTTCAGCAAATTCTTCTGCTTCAGCAATCTTTGACTGAATTTCATCCTCGGATAGTGATGTGCTAGATTCAATCTTGATAGATTGTTCCTTGCCAGTTCCCTTATCTTTCGCAGACACATTTACGATACCGTTTGCGTCAATGTCGAATGTAACTTCAATTTGAGGAGTTCCGCGAGGGGCAGGTGGGATCCCCATCAAATGGAATTGTCCAAGACTTACATTGTCCTTAGCAAATTCTCTCTCACCCTGAAGTACATGAATCTCTACAGCAGGTTGGTTGTCGCTTGCAGTCGAGAATACTTCTGAGCGGCGACTAGGGATTGTAGTGTTTCTTTCAATCATTGTTGTTGTTACGCCACCGAGGGTTTCGATACCAAGTGTTAGAGGGGTGACATCGAGCAATAAGATATCTGAAACACCTTCATCACCAGCAATAATTCCTGCTTGCAGTGCTGCACCCATTGCAACCGCTTCGTCAGGGTTTATTCCCTTGAAAGGAGACTTACCAGTTTCTTTCTCGATAGCATCCTGGACAGCAGGAACTCTTGTTGAACCACCGACTAGGATTACCTTGTCAACTTCGCCCTTAGACATTCCAGAATCCTTCATTGCTTGACGAGTAGGCTTCATTGTCTTCTCAATAAGTGGAGCAATAAGTTCCTCGAATTTAGAACGTGAAACAGTGATGTCTAGGTGTTCTGGTTGGCCATCTTTCATTGTGATGAATGGTAGATTAACTTGTGATTGACCAGTTCCTGACAACTCGATCTTGGCTTTCTCAGCGCCTTCTTTCAATCTGCTCATTGCCTGAACATCCTTTGCTAAGTCGATTCCAGAAGTCTTCTTGTATTCTGCAACCAGGTAATCGATTAGAACTTCATCGAAATCGTCACCACCAAGCTTATTGTTACCTGCAGTGGCCTTTACTTCGATCTGTGGTTGTCCATCAACATCATAGATTTCAAGGACGGATACATCGAAGGTTCCTCCTCCCAAATCATAAACAAGAATTGTTTGATCTTCTTCTTTGTCTACTCCGTATGCAAGTGCAGCCGCAGTAGGTTCGTTGATGATTCTTAGAACTTCAAGTCCAGCAATCCTTCCTGCATCTTTTGTTGCCTTACGCTGAGCATCTGTGAAGTAAGCAGGACATGTAATGACTGCTTGAGTGACAGTTGTTCCTAGGTACGCCTCAGCATCCGCCTTCAGCTTTTGTAGGATGAATGCAGATACTTCTTGAGGAGTATATGTGGAGTCATCAATCTTAGTTGACCAGTCTGTACCCATGTGTCTTTTTACAGAAATCATGGTCCTTTCGTAATTTGTTACAGCTTGTCGTTTTGCTGTAACTCCAACAAGGCGCTCTCCACCATCTTTTGAGAACGCTACTACAGAAGGAGTTGTTCTAGCACCTTCTGCATTAGCGATTACTACCGCTTCACCATTTTCTATTGTTGCAACACAAGAGTTAGTTGTTCCAAGATCTATTCCAATTACGCTTTTTTTTGCCATATTTTCACTTCCTTTGTTGGCTCCGATTCAGAAAATCGGGATGCCTCCATCTTCGTCTTCATCATCGTCATCATCAGCAAGATCTACGCTTACATCAGATGTGACGGGAGAATGGTCGTCTTCAGTTTCTTCATCGATTTCTTGACTAGGAGCGCTTAGAGCAGGCCCCTGTGGACTTAGTTTGAGGGTGATATCTAGTATCCCGTTGTTAAGAGACCAATTTACTACATCATCGCATTGGTGAGGTAGTTCTATTTGAGCCATGGGTGGCTCTGCAGGGTCTACTAGAACGTGGAGTATTTCGCCACCGCTAGATAATGCAATTTCGATTTCTTCGAAGTCTTGCCTAGTGGAGAAATCTACAGTGATGGACATATTCCATCCTGAAAGGTAAATGTCGTCTGCAGGTAATCGAACAATGTCATTTTGAGGAGAATCGTCGTCAATTGTAACTTCGGCAGGAGCAGCATCGACCTTCACGTCCACGCCGAGATTGGACAACATGTCTTCCATAGGCATCCCCGACTGGAATAATTTCATCAGATTGGACATGTCGAAATTAAATTTCATATCGCCTTTGGCTATTTTCTCAGGATCGAACCCCATCGAATCAAATTGGGAGCGGAATTGGTTCATCAGGGCTTTCAATTGGTCCATGTCGACGGACATTCCCATGCCGCGAAACATCTCTGCCATCTGCTCTAGCATCTTTTTTTCCCAATCTTCAGCCATCTTCTCCACTCCACTACTTAACCATCGGTTGTATAGTCGGAGCAGTTGCCCATATATGAACTAAACGCTTTGACCCTCTCAACAGTTTGAAAGTAGGCCGTCGGGTCGGAAGGCTGATGGCGGAAGAGACTATTCTCGAATCAACACAGAGAACTAGCGGTCGCGAAGCCTTGCGTAAGAATGTTCAAGCAGCAATAGCACTGGCTGGAGCGGTGCGCTCAACATTAGGTCCGAAAGGCCTTGACAAGTTACTAGTGGACGACCAAGGAGGTACATTGGTTACCAATGACGGTGTGACCGTTTTAGAATCTGCACGAGTAGAACATCCTGCTGCTAAGATGATAATCAGTGCATCATCAACTCAAGATCGAGTTGCTAGAGATGGAACTACTTCTACCGTAGTTATCTGCGCAGAAATGCTCCGTAATGCTTGGCAATTAGTTAGACAAGGTGTGCACCCCGCAACAATTGCTAGAGGGTATAGCATAGCAGAAACATTCGCCATAGACTCTTTGGATGGACTATCTATTGAGGCCAATGACGAGCAAATACTGTCTGCAGTTGAAACCTCACTCGCTGGTAAGTTAGACCGGGCTATGGAAAAACATCTATCTAACTTATCTTTCGAAGCTGGTAAACTAATTGTTTCTGAAGGAAGGGCGGACCCTACTCGAGTGAAAGTCATCAAACAATCAGGTGGTTCAATGCTAGACTCAACCCTCATTACCGGTTTGGCGCTCGCTAAGAGTCGCATTCACCCTGAGATGAAAGAGCGAAGAGGGGCGGGGTCGATATTGCTCCTTGATGGTGGACTTGAAAGAAAGCAACCACAATTCGAGACCAAACTGAACATCACATCTACTGGAATGTTAGATGCTTTCCGTAAAGCAGAATCAAAAGCATTACTCTCCCAAATCCAGAACATCGTTGAAATCGGGTGTGACCTATTGGTCTGCAAAGAAGGTGTAGATGAAGAAGCCAGACAGGCTCTGTCAAACTTAGGAATACTAACTTACAGAAGGGTTGAGAAGACAGATTTGGATTTACTTTCTCGTGCATGTGGTGCAAATTTAGTGCCGGATGCTGGGCGTGCAACAAAGGGTGACTTGGGGGCATTCATCAAAACCAGAGAAGAATTACGTGGTGGAATCAACCACTGGATTCTAGATGCTGAAGATAGCGGTGCAACTTTGATTGCCCGAGGCAGCACTTCTGGAGTTTTAGATGAAGTAGAGCGCTGCTTTGCAGACGGACTAGGCGTCGCTTGTCAACTTCTTGAGGAGCCTTTACTCCTACCTGGCGGGGGCGCTACACAAGTTGCTCTAGGTCGAAGATTGCGCAGACATGCTGAATCGGTTCCTGGGAGGGAACAGATGGCTATTGAAGCATGGGCTGATGCTCTAGAATCAATTCCTCGTGCTTTAGCTGAAAATGCTGGTTTTGATGGAATAGACTCACTGCTAAAATTGACTGCAGCCCACAATACCGATGGTGATTTCATGGGATTGAACTTGGAAACAGGTGAACCCAGTGACACAATTTCGAGAGGCTTATTGGAGCCTCTGAAAATTACAAGACAAGCGATTTCGGGTGCGACCGAGGCTGCTATCAGTATTTTGAGAATCGATGATGTGTTGTGGGCACAAATGGATGCCCAAGTCCCAGATGAAGTCCAAGAACAACTCCAAGGATTTGGAGCCGAATGAGGATACGCTCAAGAACGGCCTTCGGACTGGGTAAAACATGTCCGAGGCACCAGACACCATGATGGCTTGGACTAAAGTCCATGATACCGAAGATGGTTTCGAATTAATTGAACATCCAGTTCCATCCCCTGGTCCCGGTGAAGTGCTAATAAAAACAGCATCTACCAGTATTTGTGGTACCGATTTACATATTTGGTTGTGGGATGAATGGAGTCGTAATGAAGTACCTCTCGGAACTGTAACTGGGCACGAAACATGTGGTGAAGTTGTCGCCATAGGAGAGGGGGTATCTACTCACAATCTGGGTGATCAAGTAGCAATTGAATGCCATCTGGCTTGCTGGAATTGTCCAAGATGCGATGAGGGCAATGCTCACATTTGCGAAAATGGTTCGATTTTCGGAGTCCATGATAATGGGGCATTCGCACCATTTTTCACGATCCCTGCAACCAATGCTCGCCACACACCTGATGGTTTAGATTCAGCACATGGCTCAATACAAGACCCACTTGGTAATGCGATTCATACACTTACAGGGGGTCCAATAGAAGGAGCTACAATTGCAATACATGGTTTAGGGCCAATCGGTCTGTTTGCTGTTAATGCCGCCAAAGCAATGGGTGCATCCAAAGTAATTGCAATAGATTGGGATAACCAATATCGAATGGACTTAGCAGAGAAGTTAGGTGCAGATTTAGTACTGGGTAAAGGAGACAATATTGTCGAAACTATACTTTCAGAAACAGAAGGCAGAGGTGTCGATAACACCTGCGAGTTTTCAGGTTCCCCTGTCGCATTAGCCAATGCCATTCACTCGACTAGAATGGGTGGTTACCTCAACGTCCTTTCAGTGTACGGAAATTCAACTCCAGAAGTACCGATGAATGATTTAGTTTTCAGATATTTACATCTCAAAGGAATAAACGGCAGGAAAATGTGGTCGACTTGGGATATTATGCATGAATTATTATCGGCGGGTGCGATTGATGTCGACGCCATCGTAACCCACAGATTGGGCATTTCTGAGTTCCAAAAAGGCATGGAACTTACTCGCAGTGGCCTTTGTGGTAAAGTAGTATTGGACTTCTAATCACGAAATTCGTGTTTTCTGAACGCGACCCAATGTTGAAAGGGGAGACGCGACGGCCTCAAAGCCCGTTGAAGGACATGAAATATGTTGTCGTCTCGGGAGGAGTCCTCAGTGGACTCGGCAAAGGAGTTACTGCTTCTAGCATCGGCGTTCTTCTCAAGAGTGCAGGACTGCGAGTCACTGCTGTCAAAATCGACCCGTATCTGAATAGTGACGCTGGTACAATGTCACCATTCGAGCACGGTGAAGTCTTTGTTTTGGACGATGGCGGCGAAGCGGATCTTGATTTAGGGAACTATGAAAGGTTCTGCGATCTCAATCTTTATCGCGATAATAACATCACCACTGGCAAGATTTACTCAGAAGTAATCGAAGCAGAACGACGTGGCGATTATTTGGGTAAGACAGTACAAGTTATTCCACATGTCACAGATTCAGTACAGGACTGGATCGAGAGGGTTGCTTCAGTGCCAGTTGACGGCTCAGGAGAGACGCCAGACGCATGCGTAATCGAATTGGGCGGAACTGTCGGCGATATCGAGAGTTCACCATTCATCGAAGCACTGCGACAATTCCAGTTCCGCGTTGGAAGAGAAAACATTTGTTTCGTCCATGTTTCTTTAGTCCCAGTTATGGGACCTGTAGGCGAACAGAAAACCAAGCCTACCCAACACACTGTCAAGGAATTGAGAGGCTTAGGAATCACCCCAGATGTATTGGTTTGTCGTGCTGAGGCTCCACTTGCTCAAGATACAAGAGAGAAGTTAGCAGCATTCTGCCATGTCTCACCTAATGCAGTGATGAGCGCACATGACGTATCCAATATCTATCGCGTACCTCTACTTCTTCGCGACCAAGGTATCTGTGAAGCATTGGAAATTGATTGTAATGCTACAGATATAATGCAGAGATGGGAAGCCATGGCTGACCGTGTCGATAACATTGGAGAAGACATTCACATCGCTATGGTTGGGAAGTACACTGGATTAACAGACTCGTACCTTTCAGTAATCAAGAGTTTACAACATGCTTCATTTGCAGTGAATCGTAAGTTAGTTATCGACTGGATAGAAGCTAGTAATCTAGATGATGAGAGTCATTCCGATTGGGAAGTACTCAAGTCAGCAGACGGTATTTTGGTACCAGGTGGATTTGGTGATCGTGGAATTGAAGGTAAGATTCTTGCAGCAAATTACGCCAGAGTCAACAATGTTCCATATCTTGGAATCTGTCTTGGATTACAAGTTGCAACAATAGAGTTCTGCAGGAATGTCTTGGGGATGGAAGGAGCTAACTCAACAGAGTTTGATGAGAACACTCCAAACCCTGCAGTTGTTTTCATGCCCGAGATCTCTAAGACTCACCTTGGCGGAACTATGCGCCTAGGAAGCAGACCAACAATCTTCCAAGTCGAAGATTGTATGACTCGAAGACTTTACGGTGGCCATGCACAAGTGGATGAGAGGCACCGCCACAGATACGAAGTGAATCCCGATTTGATTTCAAAGATTGAATCTGAAGGGCTAGTGTACGTAGGTAAAGATGAGACTGGACAAAGATGTGAAATCTTTGAATTGGAAGGCCACCCGTACTATGTTGGAGTTCAATACCACCCCGAATTCAAGAGCAGACCAGAAAAGCCAAGCCCTCCATTCCTCGGGTTATTGAAGGCAGCAGCAGGCGAAAAAATCTGAAGCCGTTCACGGTTTCCATTTGCCGGGCTAAACTTTATGCTCGATGTTAGTACAGTAGTGTCATGGTTACAACGCCTTGTCCACATTGTAATCAGAAAATTGAATTCGATGCAAAAATGCCAGGCACGTATGAATGTCCTTATTGCGGTAAACAATTCAGATTGGGTAAAAGGACAAAACCCAATCCTATCGGCAATACTACAAAACCCCAAAAAGTGGTTCAGCAAGCCAAACGAAGCGTAGGTGAAAATATTGCTTTGGGTCTGTCGCTTTCAATTGGCACAATTTTTGCGATGATCAGTATTATCCTGTTATTCAGTGGTTTATTTGGTGGCGACTCAGACGCCCTGTTCTTTTTCTTTTTGCCCTTCTTTTTAGGAGCATATCTCCTTCTGTATTCCTACAAGATAACTTCAAAATCAG
>Ga0233444_10004028_pt1 | contig 14252 bp, 13 predicted proteins | sample SI_124_October20_6_FD_182792 | JGI IMG/M metagenome (GOLD analysis project Ga0233444, IMG submission 182792) | Seawater microbial communities from Saanich Inlet, British Columbia, Canada - SI_124_October2016_10_MG | ecosystem: Environmental > Aquatic > Marine > Inlet | place: Canada: British...
CAAAGCGATATCCCTGCTTGAAGAATTTGGAAACACTGGTATACGAGTTGCAGGTAAACAATACCGCGAACTCATCTATTTGAATAAACTCTTGCCGTTTGAAAAAAGCTTGAACGATGTACAATTTGAGCGAAGGGTTGAATTGACTAAGCACAATCGCCTCGAAAACAAAATTGAATTTATCAACACGCATTTTTTGCTGACAAAGGAGGAAACAAGAGATCCACCAAAAACCACCGTTGGTTATCTTAATGAATGTATCAAGAACTACCCATTAAATGAACATTGGAAAAATATTTGGCTTATTTGGCGCGATATCTATTCTGTTGTTGGTCGTGAACTACCGCTGAATCCAGACGCGTTATGGACGATGCAAGTCAACTTTGATGCCCAAATTCACGGTGAAAACATCAACCAATTTGAGAAAATATTGAACACATTTCAAACAGGGACTCTTGCTCAAAGAGATGAGCAAACATCCGTTCGAAATTTGGTTTTCTCAAAACACATCTCATACCTCAATTCATTCAGAAAAAGGATCGAATTGAGCAGTTCAGATGACACCTCAATTTTAATTGATTCAAAAATCTCAAGGTTCTGTACCGCCATAAGCGAAGCGATTTTCAACAACAGATCTGAGATGAATTACACCGATTTGGACTTTTTAACCAAACTGATGCTTGAAGCTAATGAAGGAGACCGTGAATTTGTAGAAACTGGATTTGCATTGGACATCCCTCTTTTCGTCATGGGTACCTTCGCAGAATTAGGATTCAATGACAAAACATTAGAAATTGAACGATTTTTCAACGCATTATCACATTCTGTCACAAAATGTTTCAGCATTTGTGCAGGTCAAGAAGTCAATGATGAAGAAAATTTCTTGATGGAATGTATGCTCGGCATTATCTCACATCCAAAACAACAACTCTTGAGATCCTGGGGGGTAGAATTTATTGTTCAGTTGAATCCTCAGACCCGACGAGCTCTAGAAGATGTCGGCTGGTACAAATTCTGGGCTAACTTGGAACACTTTCCTTCTCTTCAATTTTCAAAGGTGCTTGACCCAACTTCACAGAATTATGATTTCCTCAAAAGATTCTTTTCTGATTAGCCTCTATTTGTTCAATATGGGTAGTGCGTGAGGGCCATCAAGGAGCAGAACCCTCACACGACGCCTGCTCTGCGTCAGATCATCGAAGATCATTGATCATGGACAGAGCCGGTTGTGCTGCCTGGGTAGGCCGGGTGTCCAATGTCAAGTTGCAGCTTCCCACTTGACCTACCTTGGTCCGCTCGAGGCGGCCAAAGCTCATCTCCCTTCGGAGTCGCATGCACTGTTGGTGCAACCTATCATCCAACGCCAGAGACCATCACGGGTCGGTTCGCATATGCGTAAACCTGCTCAATCTGGATGATGAACAAAGGCGTTCAGATGAGCTTCATAGGAACCCTCTGAAAATTTCGGCCACGTGGTCTCTGGATCAACCTTGGTGGTCCAGTGAAGCAACCAGTCAAACAAGGACAGCCAAATGACATTGTAATCGTTTTTCTCTAGACGAACAACCCCGTGTTTCTCGTTCTGATGTTCCTTCATGAGGGTATAGAGAATTTGAACGTTTGAGCCGGATTCACTCGGGGTGTTGAAAGTGGATTTTTGGATGAGTGCGGCCAACAGGCGCCCAACGGCAGTAAGGGCGTTAAACGCCCCTATTGGGATTCCTGAATTGAAGCCCTGGTGAATCGCTTTTTGATACAACCGCTGTCCATGATAACCACCGTTTGGTGATATTTCGAAAACATCCTTCATCCCCTCTTTCGGGAGATTCCGCTTGATGGCGTCCTCCAGGTCAATGGCGTACATTCTCGTTGAGGTGGCATCGTATAGAACGGTGAAATTCTCTCCCCACTCATCACCGTGAATCCACTCCGAGAGATGCACTGGCAAAGGCGATTGCTCGTTGAGTTTCAAACGGCCCAACACCCTGTTGTAGGACTCATGCTCTTGTAATCGGGGAAGGCACGTGGCTTGGCTGAGCAGCAATTCCTGGGAAGGCAACCGCTTTCGCTGATGGAGGAGGAAGAAATCTACGATGGCAGCAAAGTGCTTGACAAGCACCCCCATCTCTTCGTTGGCCCGTGCTCGTTCCCATTCCTCGGAGAGCAATTGGCCGCTGATTTCTCGTGAAGTGACTTGGAGAACATCAAAACAAACAGGGTTGATTTCAATGTCGTTGATGCCCTGATCCTTTTGATTGAAATACCGATTTGCACCATCGAGGCCGTGTTTCAGCGCATCAGCACCCAACCCATTCGCTGAAGAAATGAACTGGTGGTAGGAGGTTCTCGGTTCGCCTCCAGTGTCTCTCCCAACATGCTTGATGACAACTTTTTCGCCCCACGAACTCGACGTCGCTTTCCTCCGAGTCTTGTTGGTGATGAGCACGCCTTCCTGGACGTTGGATGCCAAAGCGGTGTAGAACCCGTTGGTACGATGAGCAAGCCAACGAACGACGGAAGCCAAGGCGTAGCCGAGTTTTTTATCGTGTAGAATAAGTTTCTCATAACGCTCCTCTGCTGATAATTCTAGGAAGGTTCGTGCGTCGTTGCTGGTGCGAAGGAGCGACCACGGTGGATGCGGTGGATGCGGTGCAACGTCGTCCTTCAACCGCTCATCCCATTTTTTCCGCTGGGCTGGGAGGGCTGCAATGATGCAGTGAAGATGAGCGAGTTCAGCGTACTCCCTGAGACGATGAGGTCGTTTTCCCTCTATCAGTGCAGGTTTGTCTTTCAAGTCGTAGAGCAATTCCATCAACATTGAAAATTTCTCAACGTGTATTCTGTACTCCGAAAAAAGCTCTTCTTCCACTGCCTCGTCGTTGGCGATGCGGGTGCGTTCCCAAGAGTTCAGATAGCCCGACTCCTTCTGCTTGCGTTCTTCACCGCTGTCGGTTTGCAACGCTACAGGGGCGAGCGCTCCCAAACGGTCGAGCAACGCAGTTGCCCAGAAATTCAAATCGTCGGTGAAAAACGTGATGAGGGTGTTGCCTTCCAACGAACTGACGTCAAACGGCTTGTCATCGAAACTGCTCTGAAAGAGACGATGTTCGTTGTTCATCAAGTCGGTGAATTCTCTGGGCTCTTTGTTGTAGAGTCCACGAAAATCCTCGCCTCCTTCCCATGTTGCATCCTCAAAGCGCAACTTGTGGTATTCGTCTGAATACCCCTGTTTGTTCTTATGTTGATGATCTCGCCATTTTTGAAATTTCGGCACTACCCCCACCATCGTTTCCTCGAGATTGTGCAACACTGAAGCGCGATGACGGCCCGGTTGTGTCATTTCGTCTAGGCCTTTCAGCGTGAATCGTTCCTCACATTCGTTGTAGCAACGGAAGAGGCGATAGTAGGCCAAAACAAGCCATTCGTCAACGTAAGAAGATTCCTCATCACCATTGAGCTCATGCAAAATATGAACGGTTTCAACCCAAACATTCAGGGTTTTTTTGTGGACGTTAGGCTGACCTGAATTCCCAGATTCACTCGCTCGAAATTGTCCCTGCCAATACACGTGGCAAGGATTGTTCTCAATGAAACCCTCTGCGTTCAATGCCTGTTTAGCTTTCGCTGGTTTATCTTTGTCATCGCTATCTCGGAATTCAAGGACGAGTTGGCGAAGCCAGTTGTCTTCGGCTTCACCCATGAGGTGGTGTCGTGTTGATGAAGACATAATTCCTTCCTCCCGGTATGGATGATTGGATGATGAATGATTTCGGAGTGGTAAGCACGTGTAAGAAAAGGACTCTGGGGCGGAAACCCGCCCCAGAGTCGGTGGAATCAATTGCAGTGATGTTCAGTCAACACCGGGTAGGTTCCAACTCATGGCCGAGACCTACCCAGTGTGAGATAGGGCAATTCTGAGGGTTCAGTTTTCACATCCCCCTCAGGGGTTTTGCATGCGCCAAGGCGCATGCCCTTATCTTCAGATATTATCATCTCTCGAGGAGACTAACCTGTTCTTTTCATCTTCATACCTTTTATGGGTATATCTCTTTCTGCAAATGATTTGCATTGTGAACTGAACATCGCTTGCTGTGCGATGTTCGTGGATGGATGGAAGGTGCATTGGGTATGACAACACCGAGCGCCCGAAGACGCTCGATGCTGCCGTGATCGCATCTGCTGTATCAATGCCATTTCGGAGTGATGGTGTTGAGATAGCTTGTTGATGCGTTTCAGTCATGTAATCAAATTCTGGGACTGATCGATATTCAATACTCCGAAAATTGAATGCTCTAAAACCCAGCGGCCCGCCTCAGTCGGCACGAGGCCGGGTGGTGTCACTCGTTATCCTCCCTGGAGGAGATGGTAGTGATCACCTTCTTCTTTTTTCTTTTTTGCATGTTATTGCAACCTTCCGCATTGCGATATTTTACACGTGCCCTACTCCTCCCGAGGTGAATCGGGGAAGACCTTCCAATGGTGATGGAAGCCCAAGAATGGTCAATTCAGTCGCCGTCATGCGACAACCGGTTGTTGTGATTTAAATCAAATGGCGAGGCATTATTAACGTATTGCCCGAATATGCGTTCGCGCATTTGAGGCGGTCACTACCAAATCGAGACGCATGATTCAGGACGATTACCGGGATGAAGTGGATGATGCTGACGATGAAACGGACGAAGAAAGGCCCACTAAGGAGCACTACACATGGCTTGTTGAGACTCTGTTGAACGGGCTCAAAGAGCATGCTTCCTTTGAGGATAAGTACCCCGGCATCGCAGCCCCAGTTGAAATGGAAACGATTCGGAATGAAATGGAACGTGCCCTCCTGGAGGGAATGCGGCTCTTGTATTGCTCAGAACAAGTTGAGCTCCTCGATACAATGGTTGATGAATCCGAGCCAGCGATGGCCTCCTATCTGACCGAATTGCTTAATCTGGTGCAATCTGAGATGGCAAAATCAACCCTTTCTGCAGAATTGCAGAAGGCCGAAAAGATACACGATTGTGATGACTGGCGGAGGTTGATTGGCACGTCCGGTTGGAATACCCCTGAATATGAATCAGGCCATCCTCAAAACGATTGGATGAAGCGAAAAGTTCCGAGCGATGCCCCTGCTTTTCTTGAGAACCTCATCACCATCTTCCCAACACACGGGAAACTCGAAAAGGCGACACGCAGGGTACAACAACAACTCCAGAACGCGAGCTTGGGATGGAGTGTTCTTCGTCAATCGTTGGACCTGGGAAGTTCTGTGTTTGAACTCGAATCCTCGGTGGACAGGAAGATCAAATCGGATATGCGGGCCGATCATTCAGGGCCTCAGTCGTCTAAGGAGATGTGAGCACCATGAGTCCAGAATACATGATGAACGACCAACTTTTGAATTTCTTCTTCGACACACATATGCTCACTGAAACGGGCTTTTGGATTGGCATTTCAATATGCATTTGGATCGGCATTTCTATCGCATATTTGCTCGGAATAGACCCACTTGGAATCCAAGCGACCCTGAATCTTCAGAGGTATGGATTCGCTGTCAACCCAAAGCACCCTTTTGCTGACCGACTCAATGAAGCATTAGAGAATGCCTTTGACATTGACGATGAGGTGATGAAATGAGCGGTTTTGGTTTTGATGTCCTGTCCTTCGTTTACGACCTTTGTCTCCTCTCGTTCGCTGTTTGGGCAGCAAGTACGGCCATTCTGTGGACGGTTCGTTATTTCATCGAAACCATTGTTCCAGGGTACGACCCAACAGGCTACAAGAGGCGAATGAACAATTATGTTCTTGACAAAATGATTGAGGAGGGAAAGCTATGAGTTTGATCGCTTTTGTTGATGGCATCTCCGCACGAGGGGAAGGCGCCATGATGCTTGAAGTGGAAGCGAAGGACAAGGATGACATGGAAGCCATCGTGCAATTTATCGAAATTATGAACCGCCATTCAAACGGTATGATCCAGGGGATAACCGTGGTGAATTCTTCCACCATTCCAGTTGAGACCCCCTATGTTCACCCACCCCTCGCTAACAAAGCCAACCCCGATGATTCGTTTGACCTTGAAGATAAGACATGGTTTGAACTCATTATTTCTGTCAAGTTCTGAAATCAACCCATTCAAGTGAACAAGGTAAAATACGCTCGTGCTATGGTGGGTTTATGAACGAGCGAAAAAAACGGGTGCTCATTCACTGCATCCGAGAATCCATGACGAACCTGAGCGATACGATTCGCCATTTCCAACCGGATTACGTTTACCTCCTTACTTCAGGACATCACGCTAACGAAGGCAAAGCAGGGGTCGCGTTCCACGAGATTCAAGGAAACGAGGAACGGACATTCGGCCGATATGTGAAGGACATTGAGCACGTCGCTCTTCATCAAATCAAGGATGCATGGCATAAAGAAACAATGGCATATGTCATCAAGGAGCTCGGTGAAATAAAGGTTGATGCCGAAAAACGGGCGAAGGAGGTCGGGGCGAAGTGCGAAATTTATGCTGGTCTTAGTGATGCAACAGGTTTGTTCCCTCACAGTGTCGCCTTTGCTGCAATGTTGCACGACATGAAAACGTATTACACTAGGGGGAGGCGCCCTTACTACAACGATGAATTTGTGCTTGAAATTGATACCCTTAACGGTATCACTTCAGCGAAAAGTTGGCTTGAAGGCCATTCAGACCGGAAAAAGAACCTGAAGTATCTAGAGGCTCTAATTGAAATTGAAAAAGAAGGCGAAGTCGACGTAAAACGCCTATCAATTAAGGTTCAAAAAGATGTAAAAACAACAAGGAATGCTTGCAATAAACTTGCCGAGAATGGTATGTTGGAATACAGTGAAGGTGGAAAAAATCGGACGATCTCTAGCACAAATATCGGAAAAATGTGTATCAAATTTGATTGGGGGCGCTCATAGAGAAGCGGGGTGGTTCCTTAACGGGTAAAAGGAACCGGTTTTTCTTGAAAAATAATCAAAACCTATTCTTTATGGCAATTTAAGGTACTTGTCCATTAATACCTCAAAGGACCATCCTATTGAGCATGAGCCGAGATAATAGACACCAAGGGTGCGTAAATTCATTCCGAGTTGCACCCCTTCGGCAGGGTTCAAACTATGCCATTTCGTGGTTTTCCAGAGATGACAATGTGTAAATTAAAGAAATTGTGGAGTATCTCAAAACTCAACCAATCCCTGTGTGTCGGCGACGTTTCTGGCCAATTGCGGCATTGACCTCAGCAACGATTTCCTCGACCGTGGAAGAAGTGCAGTCAATGATCTGGTTTGAATGACGGTGGTCAAGAGTCTCAGCTGCAAGACGTGAGGCCCAGCCCTCATGACCAATGGCGATGATAGGGCGATTGAATTGCCAAGCAAAGGCCATCTCGGACAACGTACCGGCTCCTCCGCCCACGGCAATTACCACCTCTGCGTTGGCCACCATTGCATTTCGATAGGCATCAAGGCCCGTTGGGATGATGATATCAGCGTATCCCACTGCAGGCTCTGGGTCAAACCCTGGCAACAAAACTATGGTGTCACAATCAGTATGCAGAGGATTGGATTTGGCCCCTTCATGGACCGCTCTTTGAAGAGATCCCAGCCCTCCTGAGACCGTTCGGAAACCGTTGCTGACCAATTCGTGAGCGACAGCATTGACAAGTTCAAGGGAATTTTTTGATAATTCACGAGAACCAATGATGGCAATTTGGGGTTTGTACACTGTTTCACACTCCTTGGGCCTGCTTGAACTTCTTCGCATCACGTGAATAAGTGTTGGTGAAGTGTTCAAGTTCTTCAATAAGATTTTCAGGCCACGGCGTTAGTTCCATCTCCTCCAGTAAACGAACCAATGGGAGTTGTTTTTCTTGCTCAACGTGCAAGAGGCAGAGCAGAGCGAGGGTGCGTTTTAGATTACAGATAAGGCGGGCTTCCCGATTGAACACAGATTCCAATAGGTTGTGGATGGTTTGTTCAGGGAGCCCATGATGCCTTACCAGCATGCTCCCAAGCATATCGCCTCGGACGGTATCAACACGGCCAAAATCAAATGAATTCTGACGTCGCTGAATCAATGATACGTGCACGTTCCGAATCCAACCAGGGTGTTCAGATTGGATTCTTCTCGCCCAGAGCGTGTCACCTCGCCGACACATAATACCACCAATCATCGGAGCCATGTTGGGGAAATGCTCCAATACTTCCCTTCCGATAACCAAAGTGTTTCCACCTCGAGACAGAAGCGACCCTTGCTCCTTCCATTCGCAGTGAACATCCCTGGTCAACGACCGACCTTGAAGAACCGACCCATCAAAAGTAGGAGATGTTACTACCGTTCCGATGCCGATTGGAAATTCCAAATGATGGGTTGCCTCCGTGCTCAAATCGTGATGCATATCGTGGAATTGGAAATCCTGCAAGGGAGTAAAGGAAGAGGCGTAATGCTTGAGAAACCGAGAATAGAAGAAATCAATCGTTTGGGTTCGGACCATGTATGATGGAGGGATGGGGGCGTCCCCGAGGATGGCCCCGATGCCCACCTTGCACCCGTCTTGTTTTAGCTTCTCAATTTGATAAAATGCAGAAGGGAAAGAATTCTCTTCAAAAAGTATGTCATCATCCAAGATCCACATCGCTTCTGTTTGAGAATACAATGCCGCAGCACGATGCAAAACCGAACGCCCCCATGAAACGCCGTGTTGATGTTCAGTCTTGTGATACCACGGCCCTATCTTCCCTTGGGTACCTTGTTCATTACCCCAGGATTCAGGCAAGATTTTTTTGCTATGAAAGGTGCATTGGCGTTGAGTGATAAGAGCCTCAAGTTCGTGTGAAGCAATCCGATACAAACAGGCTACGAGATGAATTTCAACGTCCTGCGGGACATGTTCGATGTAGGATTTGAAAAATTGGTCAGCCAAGTGAACATCTCCGAAGGTCACACAAAGCGTCAATTGGCGTGCTTGAGGTGAATTGCGGCTAGTAGGTGCTGTGGGTGAGAGGGATGTTGCGATGTCCTCTTCCCAAGGTAAATCCCCTTGCCGAATTTTCATTTTCATCGCCAATATTGGAGACATAGGTGATGCAAGAATCGTTTTCATTTGCACCTCATAACGTTCTTTTTCTCCTTCTACTTCAAAATGACGAAGCCAAAAATCCAACACACATTCATCAGTTGTATCAAGCGCTTCATCAAAACCACCGGCCGCTAAAAATTGCTCTAGGGTTATGATGAGTCCAAGAGAGGAAAACTGTAGAGTGATGAGTCGGAGGTCAAGTAAAAAACGATTCATAACCAAGAAGTCCACAGCGGCATTCCACACACCGGCGTAATTAAACGAACGTGGGTTCTGAAGAGCCCCTGTCAGTGCATCGGGCAGATTGCCCACCAATTCGAATGTGCGATAGTAACCATCACACCTAACGGTGATGTTCATGTGTTTTTCATCCTCTCTCGGTGTGCTTCATCGCTCCCTCTCTTGGACAACATGTGCAGAATAGATTCCGTGTCGGGGTCGAGTTGAGCCAACGCAGCGGTATCTTTTGGAACACATTTTCCTGCGAAACCTCCCTTCTTCGGCGTCAAGTGGGCGGGGTTGTTGACTCGACGGTCGCGCCATACGGTTTCCATAACGGGGTCCGGATCAACACCGAAGTGATTTGCAAGTCGCTCAATCTCTACCGTGAAGGTAACCTTGGTTGCAATGTAGGCATTGTGTGCAAGCTTCCCGATTTCGGCTTCCAAGTGCTTCATTCGAATGCGTGGCACTTCATCATCAATCCATGAAAAATAATCCAAAAGCAATGTTTCGTCCCTGTTGGCGCAAGAATAGACAAGGCGGTCAGGTGCTTTGAACCATTCGAGTGCATCCTTTTCTCGCAAAAACTCAGGAGCATAAGCGGCTCGTAGATGAGGGAATTTTTTGTTGATGGCATCCATGGTACTGGGCTGAAGAGTGCTCTTGATAATCATCAGTCCGGTGAACTCATCTTCAGCGAGGTTCTTGGAAACATCCATCACATTGGACATGTCAAGTTCGCCATCATCTGCTGCATTGGTGGGTACACAAACGATGGCCACATCCGAAGCTAGGATTTCTTTCCAATTACCGCGTCCATCAACATCGTATCCAACGGTGTGGAAATGATTGGAAAACGTCGTGAAGGCTGCATCACCAACCGACCCCAAACCAACCACGCCAACTGTGGTTTGAAGATGGGTGTACCAGCGATGCCCTGCGACCTCCCACCAGTTTGAATACGCACTGTTGTAGACATTTCGTGCTCGGTGCATTTCATAGGCTGAAAAACTAATTTCCAGACGCTTCAATGCTTCACGAACAGTTTCTTCATCATCGGAAAATCCCATTTCAATGGTGTCCTCGATGATGGTTTGAACATGGCTTTGGGAGCCAAGAATTTCTGGTAAACTCTGCATGGAACCGGTGATGGTTTTCATCTGTTTTGCTACAATCTTGCTCGCATCGTACATGGAGATGGAATTGTGCCGAACAGTACCTCCGTGAATATCCTCTCCAGAATCTACCAGTTCTTCCAAAGCCCCGAAGGATGGAAAGAGTTCCCCTTCAAGGCGTTTCATTGGTTCGGCTTCAACGTGTTCGTTTACGGGATGCCAGTCAACGAGGTCCGGACGCCATTTTGAGTCAGAATGAATCCACAATCCAATGTGAACGGGTCGGTCGTGGTTACCTTTGTTCGGAGATGAGCGATGCCAACTGAGGCTGTGAAGCAACACAGTATCTCCAGCGGATACCGGAAGGAACACCTGCACCGAATCTTCGGGGAATTCATCTTTTTCTTTCGCCATGAAGTCAACGGGTGATGAACATCCTCCCAAATGGCTTCTGTCCACGACTTCCAAACATCCATCCTCGAGTGTCACATCCAGAAATGGTGTCCATGTGGATATACCGGGTGAATTCACGGGCCAGAACATGGAATCCTGATGCCAAGGAATCTTGTCGTTATGCCCCTTGTGAGGCTTGCAAATGATGTGATCGTGAAGAAGTCTGGCTCCTTCCCAACCCATGCTTTCCCATGCACATTCATGGAGAACAGGTGTGTAAATCAAATCTCGAAAATACCCTTTTTCGTTGTGCCAGAGATTGCGCCATTGACTAACCTCATTTTCATATTCAACCAAACTGAGACCCATCTCATCGGCGTATCGCTGCTTGAGGTTAGCCCATTGGCCAAGGCCCCCCTGAATGACATCAGAGGCAAGATTACCTTGCAGAACCACCCATCCGTGTTCGTTGAAGAACTCAATGAATTCAGGGTCGTTTTTCTCAAATTTTATTGTGTTTATTTCTTGCTTCATCGTATCGCCTCCAGGGCGTTTTTCCAACGCTTACACGCCAAGTTCACATCAATATGATCCCAAAAGTTCGGCTCAAACCACTGCCTCAGCCAAGACTGAATCTCATGTGGTCCGTCAAGCACCTCGACGCCAGCTGGGGACGTGGCTCGATGGTCCTTCAAGACGGCCCCCCCATCGGACCAGAATCTATTGACACGAAGACCGGTAAGAAACGGCCCCCACCCTGGTTGTTTGTAATGCATCTCATGCATATGGTCAAAAACAGAGAAGGCCACACTATCAGGTGAAAAGTGATGATTTACTTTCCAATCTGTTCCACTGAAAGCATGTTCAACTTCAAATCGAGGACCGTTTTGGACGAGGCGATATTGAAAGAACCAGTTCGATTGTGGAGATTCATCTCCAAGACGAACCGGAGAAAAGTAGGGGTAACCGTTTCCGACATCAACCCACCATTCTCCATCACCAACGGTTACGATGAGCGAGATATGACAGTCGGGTTCAAGAATGGTTGAGGATACAAAACGGACTTCAAAATTCAATCCTTTCAAGAGGCCATAAAGGAACGGATTCCGTGCTGTACACAATCCACCCAAACCACTCAACATTTCTTTCTTGATCCATTCCTCTGAAGGGCGATGCCTCGGGCCTGTGAGCATCGTGATGTTCTGAAACGGAACGTGTTCAACAATACCAGCGACAATTTGGGCGAGAAAGGTCGAACTTGGTGCTGCCCTCACTACATGAATTTGCCTCAGAAAATCATTGATTTCTGATTCAAGCAATTGCAAGTTAAAATCAGCCACTGGCAAGCACCTCACAAAGCCTTACCAGCTGTCGTGCCGATATACCCAACAGGTCAGGGTTGATTGATTCATCGACACCATGTATGGCTGAATGATCGTCGTTTGGGCCCAAAGCAATGTACGGAACATCCTTGAGAAGGTGAACAAGACAAGGACAGCCCTGGTTTCCAAAGGCCTTGTTCATGGGCCGGATACGAACCGAGGATTCCCTGGCGTTGTCTGCATTCAACTGTTCCAGGGCATCAATAACCCGCTGGAGGTTTTCGTCAACGTTAACGGCCATGATACGATGCTTTCCACTTTTGTAGAAATAGCCAGTCTCTTCAACCCAAACGTCAATCGCTGGTAAGTCCAAAGTAGGATACATTTCCATGGCAAATGGACTCCCGATTTCCTCCTCTCCTTGGAGGATGAACACGAGGTTGCAATGGGCAGCAAGGTCTTCAATCAAGAGAATGCGCTGAGCCAGGGGCACAATGTTGTCTGCAACGCCTCGACCAAACCAGCGCCCGTCTTTTCCACTTAGTTGCCAAGGATCAACGGACCACTCCGATGGTTTCGCCTCCTCAACGTCGTAGTGGCCAAAGAAACCCACCGTTGGGTGCGCATCATCGTTGCCAATTTCAGCGATAAGAATCGGGCGATAGGGTGCGTCGGGATTCTCAACCGTTCGAACCTCGCACCCCTTTTGTTCAAACAACAAGCGAACCAAATCAGCGTTGGCCTTCAACCCAGCAGGATTGCTTTCAACAGCTCTGTTTGAAACGAGAACTTCGGTGAGCTGTCGGCATGTGTATGTTTTCTCTTCAGTCCAAACCATGTTGATTCCTCCTTATCCAATGTTCATAACTTTTCGAAGAGAAGCGATTGTCGCACTTTGCAGGTCTTTCTGCCTCCTAAGTGATTCAATCTGGCTCTTTAATTCTAATAATTCCCAAGCTATTTGGTCAGATCTCGATTTTATTTTGAACATTGAAGTCTTATTTTGAAGCGGGGGTAAGGCGGTAAATTGTCCCGTCTTGTCTGATTTATGCCGAATACTTTGCAGCTGAATAACAGCCCATTCTTCCACTGATATCTTGCTCCTTTTGTTCTTCTCTTGACCATTACACCATTCCCTAAATTTGTCATTTGTAACAACAGGGCACCCGTACTGAATCGCATATTCAGCCATTTCATAATCTGATTGAATGTATTGTGCACTGTTATCTTCTAAGATTTTTACGAGGCCCTGAACCTCACCAGTGATCTTGATTTTTCCTTTTTGAATTTTCATTAGTGTGCTTTTGTCAAAACACAACAAGGACCAATATCCCAATTTGCCAAAATAGTCCAATTTCTTACGGAAATCGCCCAAATCCACTACAAATGAATCTTGGTTTTTATCCGTCAATCCGTACAACAGAAGGTTTGAACCATCAAGAATCAAATCATATTCCGTCATTTCTTTTCCTCCTTCGTCTTCGATGACTTTTGCAGTTCCTGAAGAACAGCATATGTGAGCATGCTCGCTCCAGCACCCGTCAAAGCACCCGCTAAAAATGGAAGAATGGCATTCTTTCCAAAAGCATCGTCCACGCCGAGGGTTTTGGAGGCGTTCTTGAGTTTTTTCAATTGATAGGCAATCACTTGTTGTGATGTACCGAGCATCCCCGCAATCTCCTTCTGAGACCAGCCGAGGGCGCGTAATTTCATGAGTTCGGATATTTGATCGTCTGTGAGCCCCATGTATCCTATCCAGCGGATTCGCCTATTTATTTGTACTGTACAAAATTTATGGAAGTTAATTTGTTTCTAACAAGTACGATTTGTTTTCTGGCACTTGAATGAACGATGCCCCTCCATCCAACACAGCCTCAATGGTGGCCTCATTTCAAAGCATTCTGAAGCGATTCCGGCAAACAAGAATCGTTGTTGATTGCAATGTGCATGATAGATGTTATTGCATCCAGCATCAAGGATCTATCTCCTTGAATAACAACACCATTGGGATGGAAATTTCAGACCATAATTCTCCCTTCGTGGTGTTCCAAATAGTGATTTAATCCAACTGTTCCTCAGGAGTATTTAAACCAAGATAGAAGAAAGAATTGATGATTAAAACA
>Ga0233444_10004029_pt1 | contig 14250 bp, 16 predicted proteins | sample SI_124_October20_6_FD_182792 | JGI IMG/M metagenome (GOLD analysis project Ga0233444, IMG submission 182792) | Seawater microbial communities from Saanich Inlet, British Columbia, Canada - SI_124_October2016_10_MG | ecosystem: Environmental > Aquatic > Marine > Inlet | place: Canada: British...
GGTATCGATAACATCGCATTTTTATCTTGGTTCCAATACGGTGGTGGTAAAGAACTTTACGACCAACTATGGTCTGAGATGGGAAGAGACATCAAAGGCTTTATGTTACAACCAGTAGGCCCTGAAGCATTGGGTTGGTTCAAAGAGCCAATCAATAGCATGGCTGACTTTAGAAAGTACAAGTTCAGAACTCCTCCAGGAATTCCAGGACAAACTTATAAAGATATTGGTGTAGCTTCTGTAGCAATGGGTGGTGGAGATATTTTACCAGCTCTTGAAGCAGGAACAATTGATGCAGCTGAATGGTGTTGTCCTAAGCCGGACATGACATTTGGTTTCCAGAAAGTTCTAAAACATTACTACCTACAAGGTCTTCACCAAGTAGTGGTTAATGCTGACTTTTATATTACAGGATCTAAGTACAAAAAGATGTCTGCTTTAGAGAAGAAAGCTTTAGAAGTTGCTGCAAATGCATCTCTATCAAAATCAATGAGTTACAGAATATACGAAAATGGAAAAGCTCTTGCTGAGTTAACTGGAAAACATGGTGTAATTTTACATGATACTCCAGCTGACTATTTCCCAGCGTATATGGCTGCAGCAAAAGCTAGTCTAGAAAAGAATGCTGCGAAGAACCCGTTCTTTGCAAAAGTATGGCAGTCTCAAAAAGACTTTGCTGACATCGCTGTACCTTTTTGGTCTGGATCTCAAATGTCTAATGCTAAGCTAGGAATGGCTCACGCTGAAACATTAAAATAGTACTCAATATATTTTAATAAAGCGGGTAATTTATTACCCGCTTTATTTTTAACTCATAAAAATTCTAATGCCTAAAAATCATAAATCAAAAAAACCAATTAAACCTATGAAGCTGGATATTTCAGATGAAATGATAGCTGAGAGAAGAGGTGGTTCTGGGCCCATGCCTAAAGATATGCCTAAGTGGATGGCAGCATCGATCACAAAAATTGATTTATTTAATAAATGGGTAGGTAATACAGTATGCTGGATAACAGTTCCTCTAATTTTGGCAATGACTTATGAAGTTCTAGCAAGAAAATTATTTACCGCTCCAACAATGTGGGCATATGACATGAGTAGATTTATGTATGGTGCTTTATTTATGTTAGGAGCAGGATATGCTTTATCTAAAGGTGTTCATATAAGAGCAGACTTTTTATATAGAAATTTTAAAACAAAAACTCAGGGTTTAATTGATTTTTGGTTATATCTTTTATTTTATTTTCCAGGACTAATAGTTTTCCTTTATATGACAACAGGTTTTGTTCAAGAATCTATGATGAGAGGTGAAAGAGGAATGGACACTGCATGGATGCCTTATATGTGGCCAGTTAAAACTTGCTTATGGTTTGGAATTGTTTTTTTACTTGTTCAAGGTGTTTCAGAATTATTTAAGAGTTATTGGGCTGCAACTAAAGGTGAGTGGCCAGGAGAGGAAGATTAAATGTTAGCAGAGTTTATAGATCCAGCCTTTTTAGGCTTCATTTTAATTGGTGTTATGCTTTTTTCAATATTTGTTGGTTTTCCAATCTCATTCACATTAATATTTTTAGGTTTTTTCTTTGGTTATCTAGGTTTCGGTAAACTAGTATTTTATTTAATGACCTTGCAGTTTTCTATGGTCATGACAGAACAAACTCTAGCAGCAGTCCCCCTCTTTGTGTTCATGGGTATTATGATGGAACAAGCTGGATTAATGGAAAGATTGTTTTCAGCATTTCAGTTGATGTTAGCTAAAGTAAGAGGCTCTTTATATTACGCAGTTCTTTTTGTTTCAGTCGTTTTTGCAGCTGCCACAGGTATCGTTGGTGCCTCTGTCACAATTCTTGGAATTATGGCAGCGAAATCGATGAATAAATCTGGTTATAATGTAAGGTTAGCAGCTGGAACAATTACAGCAGGAGGTACATTAGGAATATTGATACCGCCAAGTATTATGCTCGTTGTTATGGGACCAATAATGGAAATTCCTGTAACAGATTTATTTGCTGCAGCAATTATTCCTGGCGTAATGTTAGCAACATTATATGCAGCTTACACAACAATTAGATGCTGGATTGATCCAAGTCTAGGACCTGTACTACCTCCCGAATTAAGAGCAACAAGCATGAAAGCAGTTTGGATTGAATTCTTTTTAGGCTTAGTTCCGCCTGCAGCATTAGTTTTTGCTGCACTTGGAAGTATTTTATTTGGGTTTGCAACACCAACAGAAGCAGCTGGTTGTGGAGCTATGGGTTCTTTGCTTTTAGCTTTAGCTTATAAAAAATTAACATTAAAAAAATTACAAGATGCATTGGTTAAAACTTTAGAGATTTCAGCTTTAATTATGGTTCTAGTTGCTGCATCAAATTTCTTTGGTGCAGTTTTTTCAAGACTAGGAACGCCCATGCTATTAACTGACTTCTTGTTGAGCCTTGAAATGAATAGGTATTTAATTTTAGCTTTAATAATGGTTATGATTTTCTTATTAGGTTGGCCTTTAGAATGGGTGCCAATAGTAATGATTATAATTCCAATAATTTTACCTTTAGTTGAGGCTTTAGGTTTTAACTTGACGTGGTTTGCAATTCTTGTTGCGGTCAACCTCCAGACCGCCTGGCTCTCACCACCAGTCGCTTTGTCGGCTTACTTCTTAAAAGGTGTAGTCCCTGAATGGGATTTAAAAGACATATATTATGGAATGATGCAATTCATGGTAATTCAAGTAATTGGATTAATTTTGATTATTGTGTTCCCGCAGATAGCTTTATGGCTTCCAGGTTATCTATATGGACAGTAGAATTTATTTGTTTATTATCTGTTAAGTGAAGCAAATCAAAACTAAAAAAAACCTTTTAAACTGGGAATTAGTTTCAGTAAATCCTAATGATAAAAATTGGGACTGGAAAGATTTATTCTTCTTTTGGGGCTGTAATATCCAAAGTGTAATTGGTTTTTCTTTAATAGCATCAATATATTTAGTTTATGAATTAAATGTATTTGTTGTGTTGTTAGGAACGCTTATAGCTTCTTTCCTTGTTTATTTTTTTGCTAATTTAATTGGTAAACCTTCACAAAAATACGGCCTACCATTTCCAGTGATTTTGAGAAGTTCCTTTGGAATAAAGGGGGCAAAGTATTTTAGTCTTGCCAGAGGTTTAGTTGGTATTTTTATGTTTGGTATTCAAACTTATTTTCTATCAAGGTTATTTAGTTTTTTAATAAGAATTTTAATTTTCTCTTTTGATAGCTCAATTTTAGGTCATGATATTTTTTTAATTTTTCTTTTAGGTTTAAATATCATTGATTGGGCAGCATTTATTTTTACTATTTTGGTACAAGCTTTTCTTTTTAGTAAAAGTCATCAATTTAATAGATCTATTATAAGATTATCAGCTGTAACTGTTTATTCTGGAATGCTTATATTTTTCCTAACGGTATTTCTTTACGATGTTAAGGTTACCTCAACTGCATTTGTAGATATTTTTTCAATCAATAACTTATTTGATAAAAACAATATTGCTCCATTAATCACTGTTGCTGGAACTATCTTTGCTTATTTTTCTATTGTAATTGTAAATTTTGGTGATTTTAGCAGGTATGTAAAAAATGACAGTGAATTAAAAAAAGGAAATTTAAGTTTAATTATTAACTTAATAATCTTTTCTTTTTTTGCTGTGTTTATTGTTATAGGAGCTGATATTTTTTTAAATAAGAATTTAGAAAACATGGATAGAATTTTAACAAATCCAACTGATATAATTGGAAAAATTGATAATACGGGATTAACTATAATAGTTTTATTTTTTATAATTTTTTCATCAGCTTCGACTAATTTAATTGCTAACTATGTGCCAACTCAAAACATATTGCTAAACATAATGCCAACAAAACTTAACATAAAAACTTCAGCAATTATTATTGCTGTTCTTGGTTTTATTATTGGTGTTTTATGGCTACCACTTTTAAGTCAAATAGGTATTTTATCATTTGTTGATACATTGGGTGCTTTTTTTGGACCTCTATTTGGTATTATGATTATAGACTACTATTTAATTAGAAAAACTAACTTAAATAACCAAGCTTTTTTCTCTTTAGATGAAGAGGATCTATATTCTTTCTCTAACGGTTGGCATATTAAAGCCATTTATTCTCTAGTCTTAGGTTTTATCTTTGCAGCTTCAACAATATGGAACGAAAACTTAATGAACTTCCATTCTTTCTCTTGGGTTATTGGTGCTTTTATCTCTTCATTGACTTACTATTTGTTAGCGAGTAAATAATTTTATGCATCAATTTGATTTAAAAGATAAAACAGCAATTATAACAGGTGGGGCACAAGGTTTTGGCTTAGATATTGCTAAACGGTTTTTAAAGTCAGGAGCAAAAGCTATTATCTGGGATATTGATGAAGAAGAATTAAAGAAAGCTGTTAAAGCTGTAAACGATCAAAATCTTTCATATAACGTTGTTGACGTATCTAATTTTAAAAATGTCAAAGACACAGTTGATGAAATAGCAAAATCCTCGAATATTGATATTTTAATTAATAATGCTGGAATAACTGGGTCAACGTCTTCACTGTGGGATTATGATGTAGAGGAATGGAATAAAATAATACAAATTAACTTAATGGGTACATTTAACTGTTGTAAATGTGTGGTTCCATACATGATTAAAAATGATTATGGTAGAATAGTTAACGTTGCATCAGTTGCTGGAAAAGATGGAAATGCAAACGCAAGCGCTTATAGCTCCGCTAAAGCAGGTGCTATTGGTTTGACAAAATCATTAGGAAAAGAATTAGCTGATAAGAATATAGCTGTTAATGCTATCACCCCAGCAGGGGCTAAAACAAGAATATTAGACCAAATGTCAAAAGAACATGTTGCTAGAATGCTGTCAAAAGTGCCAAGAGGGAGGTTTTTAGAAATTGAAGAATTTACGTCTCTAATTTGTTGGCTTTCATCTGAAGAAAATTCATTTTCAACAGCTGCTGTATTCGATATTAGTGGTGGAAGATCTACTTATTAAGGCTAATCTTTAAAGTTTTTAAATCAACTTTATTTTCTTTAGAAATCACAGGTGCTAGTAAAATTACTGACCAATAAATTAAAAGTATAAATATAGAAATTGATTTCATTCTATTATCATAATATTAAATATTGATCACAGATTGTTTAAAGTGTGTTCAAATGTTGTTTTTTAAAAAAATTTAGTTATATATTTTTCCTATGTTAAATAATTTTATAATAACAATATTTTCTTTTCTTATACTTTTGACTAACGTTAATGCAGAAAAAATTACTGTTTTCAATTTTACAGAAGAAGAATTTCAAACATTAAAAGTTGGAAAAAAATACAAAGGTGAAACAACATGGACTCTGGGATCCAATGAGCAGGGTAATTTTATTAAAGCAGAAGCTGAAGGTAAAGGTTCTGGATTAGGCAAAGAAGTTTTAATTGATTTGTCTAAAACTCCTTTTATTAATATTACCTGGAAAGTTGAAAATGATTTATCTGGTATAATAGAGAATAGTAAAAAGGGACATGATTATGCAGCAAGAGTGTTTGTAATAAAAAAAACTGGTTCTACAGTCTTATCAAATAGAGCAATAAACTATGTATTTTCAAGTAATAATGAAGTGGGAAAAAATTGGCCTAGCCCTTATACAAAAAAATCAATTGATTATGTATTATCTTCAACAAAAAAAGATTTAGATACATGGGTTACAGTTAAAGCCAATGTTAAAGAAGATTTTATGAAACTTCATGGTATAGAAGTTTCAGATATATCTGGAGTTGCAATAATGACAGATACCGACAATTCAAAACTAAAAGCTGTATCATATTACCAGAATATTTATTTTTCAGCAGAATAGTGTTTATTTGATCTTTTTTTTAAGACCAATACTTAATAGCGATAAAACAATAGCAACAATAACATCTTCTAATGGTTTAGCGTTAGGTACACCAAAATTCCAAGCGATGACTGCAACTAACCATATTAAATAAATTTTCATTAAAACATTGTATCTTAGTATAGTGCTAAATAAATTATTTTTGTTATTATATATGTATGCATGAAAACTTTTTTCATAAACTTAAAGTCTACTATGAAGACACTGATGCAGGTGGTGTTGTGTATTATGCTAACTATTTAAAATTTATCGAAAGAGCTAGAACAGAAGCTTTAGTTACACTAGGTTTTAGTAATAAAAAAATTACAGAGGACTTTGGAGCTTTAATTGTAGTTAAATCATGTAATATTGAATACAAAATTTCTGCTCATCTAGAAGATGAATTAACAATTAGATCTTTTGTAAAGTCAATTACAAAAACTTCTTTTTTTATGAATCAATTTATTACAAGAGGTGAGGAGCTAATAGCTGAGGCAAAAGTACAATTAGTATTTATTAATAAAGACGGCAAGCCAATAAAAATACCAGACAACCTATTTCAAGATTTTAAACCATATTTTTGTGATAGCATTAAGAATTAGTATTTCTTCAATTAACCTAAACAATTATAATATTTTTTATATTCAATTATTGTAATATCTAGTTTTTTGAATTTAATACCCACATATGAAATTAATAAAATTTATATTTTTTATTTTTACAACATTCTTATTAACAGCTAATGCTGATTTAAGAGATAATTTAACTCATGACCTTACAGAAGGAGGAAAGCTTATTTTTATAAGACATGCTTACGCTCCTGGTGGAGGAGACCCAAATAATTTTAATATTCAAGACTGCAATACTCAAAGAAATCTTAATAATAGCGGCAGACATCAGGCTAAAAAAATTGGCGATTTTATTAAAAATAATAATATTCCAATTGATAGAGTGATTTCAAGTGAGTGGTGTCGATGCATAGATACTGCAGTAATAGCTTTTAATAAATATGAAAAAAAAAAATTTTTAAATTCATTTTTTAGTGAAAAATTTGCTAGAAATAAAAAACAACAAATAAAGAATTTAAAAAGATATATAGAGGATTGGAAAGGTAATAAAAATTTAGTATTAGTAACTCATTATGTAGTTATTAGAGAATTATTTGGTTATGCACCTTCTTCAGGTGAAATGATTATTTCTGATAGAAATCTTAACTTAATAGAAACAATTAAGTTTAAATACTGATTAATTATCTAAATTTTGGTCCCCACATCCAAATTGCTAGGGTTGCTCTTTTTCCAGATGTAATTGAACTCACTCTATGATTAATAAAAGATGGAAAAACTACAGCACTACCTGGGTCAAAATTTTCAATTTTAACCTCTTTATCTCGAAATAGAAATAAGTCACCACCCACATATTCTTCTTCAGATAAGTTTAGCAAACAAGTTAATTTAATATCTCTGATAGGTGATTGCATGTCAGCATCTATATGCCAAGAATATTCTTCACCAGTATTATAGATATTGTAATTTAAAATTTTACTAGAGGTTAAAGTGAATAGATCAAAACCAAAGTGGTAATTGTTTGCGGAGTGACAAAAGTCTATAAATGGACCTAAAAGATTTTGTATTGAAAGCATTCTTATAAATTTTACTTGAGATGTTTTGATTGCACCATCAGCGGCGTTATCAGTAGATTTTAAAAAATTACCATGTATTACCTCATTAATTTTTTTAACTTGCTCTAAATTATAAAGTTTTGAAACAGAAGACAGTGTTGATCGCATAATTAAATATATTTATATTATTTTAAGTTATATTTAATATAATTAACTAATGTCATCAAAAAAAGCAATGAAACTAGCTCAAAAACAAGCTTTTGCAAAGCATCGAAGTAATATTACAAATACAAAATTTGGTTCAAAAAAAATAAATTTTACTAATAAATCTAATAAGATCAGTAATAAAAATAAAAAATCTTAACTTTCATTATCAAAAATCTCTACTTTTTTGCAAGTTGATACTTTTGATAGTGCTTCTTCGTTATTGATCACTGTTTTAATTCTTATTATTGGATTATTTTTTTCAAAAAGTAATTGTGTATAGAATTGAGGATAACCAACCTTATCTGTAAAAAATAAATTATTATCTTCGTATATAAATTTTTCTATAATGTTCTCTTTTTTTATACTTAGGTCGGTTATTTTAAGTTTTTTATAAGTTTTTTCGTCATAAATGAAGTTTCTTGTCATCAAAGATTTGTCAAAATCTAAGATATATTCATTTTTAATAAAACTATGCCTAAGATTTTTACAACCTGTTAATTGCATTATTTCAGCAAAAGTTATCATGTGAAAATTAATAAACAAAAATGAAAAAAATAAAAATTTTAAATTAAAATTATTTTTTTTCATATTTATCAGCATAAAAAAGTGCAACTAATAAAATTGCAGTCCATAAAATTCCTAAAAAAGCTTTAGGTCCCGTGTCAGCACTCCATAGATCAAGCACTAGAGCACCAAAAATTAGCCCCAATATGTAAACAAGTATAGCTAGTGTGGATTTATCCATTAATTAATTTTTTTTTAAAAAGAGAAATTCCATTTTCTGTTTTGTGTTTATAAGATTCTTTGAAACTTTCTAATTGCCAACCAGAAAGTCTTTTTTGAATATTGATTAAATTGTCATTTTTCCATTGATTTGAAGTACTCTCTTCCTTCCATATTTTTTTCTCCTCATTGTCCCTACCGCAGCCATAACAATAACCAGTTTGAGGGTCTGTTTTACATATGCTTATGCAAGGTGAAATAATCATTTTTATATAATTAACAGTAAATATAATTGATTATTAATATATTTTATAATTATTGTCATTGGACAAATGATAGCAATAATATATAAAACCATTTAAATTCTGGGCGAATGGCGGAATTGGTAGACGCGCTGGTCTTAGGAACCAGTATTGAAAGATGTGAAGGTTCGAGTCCTTTTTCGCCTACCAAAAAAAGTATTAAAAATTATGAAAGTAACTGTAGAAAATAAAAAAGGTCTTAATAAAGACATCAAAGTTTTCATAGACAAAAAAACTATGAATGATCATATGGACATAAAATATGAAGAAATTAAAAAAACTGTTAACTTAAAAGGTTTTAGACCAGGAAAAGTTCCAAAAGAAATTTTAAAAAGACAATTTGGACAAGCAATTTTTAGTGAAGTTTTAGACAAAGTTTTAAAAGACACATCCACTAAAGCATTAGAGGAAAATAAAATCAAACCTGCGGGTCAACCAAAGCTTGATTTAAAAACATATGGTGAAGATAAAGATCTAGAATATGTTATTTCAGTTACAGAGCTTCCAAAAGTTGAACTCAAATCTGTAGAAAATATAAAGTTTGATGAATATTCAGTTAAAATTGATGCAAAAGAAACCGATAAAAGAATTGAAGAAATTGCAAAAAACCAAAATAATTTTAAAGATGTTGCTGACGACGTAAAGGCTGTTGATGGGAATTCTGTAGTTTTTGATTATAAGGCAACTATTGATGGAAAGGATTTTACTGGAGGTGAAGGAAAAAATACTCAATTAATACTTGGAAAAGATTTATTTATTAAAGGTTTTGATAAACAATTAGTCGGTGTTAAAAAAAATGATGAAAAATCAGTAGAAGCTATACTGCCTGAAAATTACCCACAAAAAGAATTTGCAAAGAAAAAAGCTAATTTCGTATGTAAAATTATTGCTGTAAAAAAATCTGAAGATGTAAAAATTGATGATGTTTTTGCAAAAAACTTAGGTGCCAAAGATCTTAGTGATTTAAAAACATTAGTTTCTAAACAAATTAACGATGAATATAAAAATTCTTTAGATAAATTAGCAAAAACACAGATTTTAAAAGAAATTGAAAACTTTAAAGTTGATGAAATTCCAGAAAATTTAATTGAAGAAGAGATTAAAATATTAGCTCAAGGCATGAGTGAAGAAGATGCTAAAAAAAGTAGGAACAATTTTGAAAACATAGCTAAAAAAAGAATTAAAGTTGGATTAATTTTAAATGAGTTCGGAGAGCAAAATAAAATTAAAGTTACAGAACAAGAAGTTCAGGCTGAAGTCCAAAAACAACTTAGAATGATGCCTGGACAAGAAAAAATGGTTATGGAATTTTATCAAAAAAACCCTCAAGCCTTAGCAAGTTTAAGAGGTACTGTTTATGAGGAGAAGATTATTGATTTAATTAAAAAAAAATCAAAGCCAAATAAAAAAGACATAAGTAAAGAGGAAGCGGAAAAAATTCTGAAAGAACATCAAAAGCAAGAACATGATCATGATCACAATCACGATCATGATAACAAAAAAGAAAAAAAGGCTGACACTAAAAAAGCTGCTGTTAAAAAAGATGCAGTTAAGCCAAAAACTGCTAAATCCAAAGAGACTAAAGTAAAAAAAGTTAGCAAAAAGTAATCACAAGTTGTATAAGTAAGAGAATCAACTTATGACAACAAACTTATCTGATCAAATGAATACGCTAGTACCTATGGTTGTTGAACAATCAAATAAAGGTGAGAGAGCTTATGATATTTATTCAAGACTTCTTAAAGAAAGAATTATTTTTTTAGTAGGACCGATAAACGATAATGTAGCATCTTTAGTTACAGCCCAACTATTATTTTTAGAGTCTGAAGATCCAAAAAAAGAAATTAATTTATATATTAATAGTCCTGGAGGACTGGTAACTGCAGGTCTTGGAATATATGATACTATGCAATACATTAAACCAGACGTTTCGACATTGTGTATTGGTCAAGCAGCATCAATGGGTTCGTTTTTGTTGGCTGCAGGTAAAAAAGGTAAAAGATTCTCTTTACCAAATTCTAGAATTATGGTCCACCAACCTTCTGCGGGTTTTCAAGGTCAAGCAACTGATATTGAAATTCATGCTAATGAAGTTTTGTCATTAAAGAAAAGACTTAATGAAATTTACTCGAAACACACTGGAAAATCTGTTGACGATGTAAAGAAAGCGCTAGAACGTGATAACTTCATGACTCCAGATACCGCAAAAGAGTTTGGTTTAATTGACGAAGTAGTAGAAAATAGATCCTAATACACAACATCTTGACGCCCCACCAAACAGACACTTGATTAGTATGAGTCTTCTATATTAAAGTAATTAAATTGATTCGTTTAAAAATATTATGACAACAAGTAATAAAAATATTCTCTACTGTTCTTTTTGTGGCAAGAGCCAACATGAAGTTAGAAAACTTATTGCAGGCCCGACTGTATTTATTTGTGATGAATGTGTTGAGCTTTGTATGGACATCATCAAGGAAGAAAGTAAGGATACATTTGTAAAACATCAAGACGGATTACCACCACCAAAAGAAATTTGCTCTGTGTTAGATGATTATGTTATTGGTCAACCTCATGCAAAAAAAGTTTTATCAGTTGCAGTTCACAATCACTATAAGAGACTTAATTATGAAAATAAGACAAGCAAGACAGTTGAACTTTCAAAATCAAATATTCTTTTAGTAGGACCAACTGGTTGTGGAAAAACTTTATTAGCTCAAACATTAGCAAGAATTCTTGATGTTCCATTTACAATGGCCGACGCTACAACTTTAACAGAAGCTGGTTATGTTGGTGAAGATGTAGAAAATATAATTTTGAAACTATTACAAGCAGCTGATTATAATGTTGAAAAAGCACAACGTGGAATTGTATATATTGATGAAGTTGATAAAATTAGTAGAAAATCAGAAAACCCGTCTATTACAAGAGATGTTTCTGGAGAAGGTGTTCAACAAGCTCTTTTAAAGATAATGGAAGGGACAGTAGCAAGCGTTCCACCTCAAGGAGGAAGAAAGCATCCACAGCAAGAATTTCTACAAGTAGATACTACTAATATTTTGTTTATTTGTGGAGGAGCATTTGCTGGTTTAGATAAAATAATTTCTCAAAGAGACAAAGGAACTTCAATTGGATTTGGTGCTGATGTTAAAAAAACAGACGATAAGAAAACAGGTGAGTGGATGAAGACTTTAGAACCTGAGGATTTACTGAAATATGGTTTAATTCCTGAATTTATTGGGCGACTCCCAATGATAGCAACTTTAGAAGATCTTGATGAAAAATCTTTAATTAAAATACTACAAGAACCAAAAAACTCTCTAATTAAACAATACCAGGAATTATTTAAGTTAGATGGAGCTAAATTAAACTTTAAAGAAAATGCAGTTAAAGAGATTGCTCAAAAAGCAATTAACAAAAAAACTGGAGCTAGAGGTCTTAGATCGATCTTAGAAAATATTTTATTAAAAACAATGTATGATTTACCAAGCCAAGATAATGTAGAAGAAGTAATAGTTGACGCTAGTGCGGCCAAAGGCCTATCTCAACCAATCATAGTTCACTCAAAGAATACTACTAAAACCAAGACTGACAAAACTTCAGCAGCTTAATTTCACGTTAATAAGTTATAAATAGCTATTGCAATATCATATTTAATATCCATATTTAGTAGATGGATGTTAAAATCGAGCGACCGTTATTACCGTTAAGAGATATCGTAGTGTTCCCAAATATGGTTGTTCCATTATTTGTAGGCAGAGATAAATCTATCGCGGCCTTAAATGAAGTCATGAAAAGGGACAAAAAAATTGTTCTAGTTACACAAAAAAATTCAGAAATTGACGATCCTAAAAAGACAGATGTTTTTATGTATGGTTGTGAAGGTAATATTTTGCAACTATTAAAGTTGCCTGATGGAACGGTAAAAGTATTAGTAGAGGGAAGTAAAAGAGTAAAAATATTAGATTTCAAAGAGAATGAGAAATTTATTATTTGTGAATATGCTCATCACCATGATGTGATAATAAAAGACGAAGATTTGATACCACTAGCAATGACTGCTGTAAGAAGATTAGAAAAATTAACCTCAATTAATAAAAAGATATCAAGTGAAACAATTAACAATATTAAGAAACTTACAAACGCATCACACATTGCAGATAATATTGCATCTCATCTAACAGCTACCATTTCTGAAAAACAGCAAATCTTTGAAACTATAGACGTTAAAAAAAGACTTAATTCTATAATTAAAATAATGGAAAATGAAACTAGCATTATTGGGGTTGAAAAAAGAATTAGAGGCAGAGTTAAAACTCAAATGGAGAAAACTCAGAGAGAGTATTATTTAAATGAACAGCTAAAAGCTATTCAAAAAGAATTAGGCGAAATTGAAGATGGAAAAGATGAAACATCAAGTTTAAACAAATTAATTATCAAAGCCAAAATGCCAAAAGATGTTGAAAAAAAATGTATGGCAGAGTTAAAAAAATTAAAAAATATGAGTCCAATGTCTGCTGAGGCTACTGTTATTAGAAATTATCTTGATTGGATGACTGATCTTCCTTGGTATAAAAAAAGTGAAGTTGCAATCGATCTTAAGAAAGCACTTGCAGTTCTTGATGCAGATCATTTTGGTTTAGAAAAAGTTAAAGAGAGAATTATTGAATTTCTAGCTGTTCAAAAAAGAATGGAAAAAATTAAAGGTCCAATTTTATGTTTAGTTGGTCCGCCAGGTGTTGGTAAAACATCATTAGGAAAATCTATTGCAAAAGCTACAAATAGAGAATTTGTAAGAGTGTCTGTTGGTGGTATGAGAGATGAAGCTGAAATAAGAGGTCATAGAAGAACATATATTGGTTCTTTACCTGGTAAAATTATTCAAATGATGAAAAAAGCAGGCACAAAAAACCCACTTATTCTACTTGATGAAATAGATAAAATCGGAAATGATTATAGAGGTGATCCATCATCCGCTTTGCTGGAAGCATTAGACCCAGAACAAAACACGACATTTAATGATCATTATCTAGAAGTAGATTACGATTTATCCGATGTAATGTTTGTAACTACTGCCAATACTTTAAATATCTTGCCACCGTTATTAGACAGAATGGAAGTAATTAGATTGGCTGGTTATACAGAAGATGAAAAAATTAATATTGCAAATAAGTATCTACTTCCAAAACAGATTAAAGATAACGGAGTTAAAGAAAATGAAATGACTTTATCTGAAGATATTATTAAAGAAATAATACAAAGTTATACAAAAGAATCTGGAGTAAGAAATTTAGAAAGAGAAATTTCAAAAGTAGCTAGAAAAGTAGTTAAGAAAGTGGTTTCAGGTGAGGAGAAAGAAGTTAAAGTTGATTTAAAAAATTTACCTGATTTCTTAGGAATTCAAAAATTCAAATTTGGTGAACTTGAAAGTGAAAATAAAATTGGCGTGGTCACAGGTTTAGCGTGGACTGAATATGGTGGTGAAATTCTTAAAATT
>Ga0233444_10004030_pt1 | contig 14249 bp, 13 predicted proteins | sample SI_124_October20_6_FD_182792 | JGI IMG/M metagenome (GOLD analysis project Ga0233444, IMG submission 182792) | Seawater microbial communities from Saanich Inlet, British Columbia, Canada - SI_124_October2016_10_MG | ecosystem: Environmental > Aquatic > Marine > Inlet | place: Canada: British...
TATAGGGTGGCTAATTTTAAAAGCTATTTCGAGGGAAGTAGCTTTATCTTATTGTTACTTAAACAAGTTTAGAATGATAATAGCTGCAATTAATCCAACTATGCCTGCATCACCTAAAGATTGTACTAAACCAATAATGTTTCCTGCTATTTCACCTACAAATGGAACGTTTCCACCTAGTAGACTTACAGCAATACCTAACGCAAGTAATGAAACCACTACCTTTGTTAAGCTATCAAACATTGAAGTTAATCCTGAGATTGCTTTCATGTTTTCCCCCTTATTTATTAATAAAAATCAAAACGAATCATATTCGTTTTGAATTACGTACTTTTATCACTCTGGAGGTCATCAAACATTAAAAAAGGCACATATTGACTCAAAATGATGTTTTTTATCAACATTTAGTGTTTATATGTGTGCGTTATGAGTCTTTTTGAATGGCGGAGAGAAAGGGATTCGAACCCTTGAAACGGTTGCCCGTTTACACGCTTTCCAAGCGTGCGCCTTCAACCACTCGGCCACCTCTCCTACTTAAAATCATCTATTGATCTTACAAATTGTTCGATAAATTCTTTGTTAGTTGAAAGTTTATTTTTTTTCATATCTTGTTGAATTTTCTTATAACTTTTTTTGATATTATTTAGTGTCCCAAAAAAATTGATAAAGTTTCTTTTTGAAACAAAAATTCCTTTTTTTTCACCAATTACATGTTTTATTTCATTAAAAATAATCACAGGTCTTCTCCTAGATAATGCCTCTAGTAATACCATCGGATGGCCTTCTGTGTATGATGGTAGAATAAAAATATTATGATCATCATAACATTTTATTAATTTTAGCTTGTTTGTTTGATTGGGTAGAATTTTTATATTACTCTGGTTTATATTATATGAAGTTTCTTTTTCTGCTCCTACAATTGTAAGAGAGATATCTCTTTTATTTTTTATCAAATTAGCTAAAGAATAAATACCTTTTTCAACTCTAATACGTCCAACATATAATAATTTAAAATTTTTCATCACTAAACTTTTTGGTTGTCTTAACCAAGTTGAGTCTAATTGTGATGGACTAACAATTTTACCTTTTCTTCCTTTAAGAATATATTCTCTACAACTGATAAAATCAGAAATTGTAGCCATAACAGCAAACATCATGTGATATATCATGGGTCCTATTTTTCCTAAAATAGCTTTATATTCTTCGTAACCATCACTTCTTAAATAAACTATAGGTTTTTTTCCTAAAAATTTTAATGTCAGAGAAATTAAAAATGTATACGGTGAAATAGAAATTATTAAATATTTAGATTCTTTTTCTTTTGCTACATTAATTGCTGCTGAAATGTAAGAAAAAATATTGCTAAAGATTTTTATTTTTTTTATTTTTATTTCATGAGATCTTTTTTTACGAGATTTTCTTGCAAGTAAATTTACTTCAAATTTTTTATTCAAACCCTCTGGTGTAGATTTTAAATCAATATTATCACAATAAAACTTTCCGTCATGCATAGACACAGATTCATTTGAAATAATAAATAATTTTTTTTTCATTATGAGTCTTTATTTATTTTAAGAACACCGATAAAAGCTTCTTGGGGAATTTCTACTTTACCAAATTGTTTAGACCGAGCTTTACCTCTTTTTTGTTTCTTTAATAATTTTTTCTTTCTATCACCTGCTCCACCTCCATGAATTTTGGTAAGTACATCCTTTGAAAATCCTTTAATTGACTCTCTTGCAACAATTTTTCCTCCGATGGCTGCTTGAATAGGTATCATAAAGTTATGTCTAGGAATTAAATCTTTTAATTTCTCGCAAACCTGACGTCCCGTTGTTTGTGCAAAATCTTTGTGAATTATCATAGCCAGTGCATCAACTGGTTCTGTGTTAACTAGTATACCGAGCTTAACAAGATCTCCTTCTTTATGCTCTGTAATTTCATAATCAAAACTAGCATATCCGCTAGAAATAGATTTTAACTTATCGTTAAAATCAAAAACAACTTCGTTCAAAGGCATATCATACGATAAAACTGCTCTATTACCTGAGTAACTCAAATTCGTTTGTAATCCTCTTTTGTCTTGACAGATTTTTATGATGGAACCTAAATATTCATCAGGTGTTATAATAGTAGCTTTAATCCAAGGTTCTTCTATCTTTAAAATTTGTGTTGGGTCAGGCATGCTTGATGGGTTCTGGAGATCCTCAATATCTCCACTTACTTTATGAACTTTATAAATTACACCTGGTGTAGTTGTGATAAGATTCACATCAAACTCTCTTTCAAGTCTTTCAGTTATGATTTCTAGATGCAATAAACCTAAAAACCCACATCTAAATCCTAGACCTAATGCACTTGAGGACTCGGCTTCATAAGAAAAACTAGCATCATTTAATTTAAGTTTGCCTAAACCATCTTTTAATTTTTGATACTCAGAACTGTCGACTGGAAATAAGCCGCAAAAAACAACTGGTTTGCTTGGTTTAAAGCCTGGAAGAGGTTCAATATTTGGGTTTAATGCATCACATATAGTATCGCCAACCTTGGTCTCTGATAAAGATTTAATTCCCGTAATAATAAACCCTATTTCACCTGAATTTAATTCATCAATATCTGTAGGTTTTGGGGTAAAAACCCCAACTTTTTCAACAATGTAATCTTGATTATTTGACAACAACTTTACTTTCATGTTTTTTTTTAATTTTCCATTAATGATGCGAACTAAAATGACAACGCCAAGGTAGCTGTCATACCAGCTATCAACTAGTAAGCATTTTAATTTTTCATCACTAATCCCATTTGGAGCAGGTAAATTGTTAATAATCGCTTCAAGAATATCGTCTATACCTTCTCCAGTTTTACCAGAACATGAAATAGCATTAGTTGTTTCAATCCCTACTACCTCTTCAATTTCTTTTTTTGTTTTTTCTATGTCTGATGCAGGTAAATCTATTTTATTTAAAATAGGAATAACCTCATGATTAATTTCTAATGCTTGATATACGTTTGCCAGTGTTTGAGCCTCGACACCTTGAGTACTATCTACAATTAATAATGATCCTTCACACGCAGACAGTGATCTGCTTACCTCATATCCAAAATCAACATGACCTGGTGTGTCAATTATATTTAATATATATTCTTTTCCATCTTTTGCTTTATAAGTTAATTTGACTGTTTGAGCTTTTATTGTAATACCGCGTTCTCTTTCAATATCCATGGAGTCCAATACTTGCTGCTTCATTTCACGATCAGTAAGACCTCCGCATTTATGAATAATTCTATCAGCAATGGTAGATTTGCCGTGATCAATATGCGCAATTATAGAAAAATTACGAATTCTTTTTATATCTGACATTAGGACCTAATAGTAGCGCCAGTTTTCTTACTAACTGTATCAATGATCCTTTTACTGATTTCATCTAAATCATTCTCTGTAAGAGTTTTATTCATAGCTTGTAAAGTAACATTGATTGCAACTGACTTTTTATCTTTTGGAATATTTTCTCCTTCATAAACATCAAAGGTTAATACTTTTTGAATAAGATCATCATCTACTTCTCTTATAATTTTCTCCAGAGCACCAATTTTAAAAATTTTATCTATCACAAAAGCAAAATCTCTTTCTGATTTTTGATAATCTGAAGCTTGAAAGCTTTTTTTGCTTTGCCTTAATTTTTTATTTGGTTCAGAGATATTTTTCAAAAAAATTTCAAATCCTAAAATATTTTTATCTTTACAATCTAAATTTTTAATAATTGCTGGGTGTATTTCTCCAAAATATGCTAAGTGAGGTCCCTTTTCTGATTTTAATGTTACAGATCCTGATCTTCCAGGGTGGTAACTAGATTTCGTGTTGTCACTTACAAAAAGATTTCTTTCTTCAATACCAAGCTCAATCAAAGTTTTAATAACATCGCTTTTAATATCAAATACATCCACATCTCTCTCTTTATCCAACCAACTCTTTCTATTTATTTTTCCAGATTTTAAACCTCCAACCACAACTTGTTGCTCACCTGGATTTTTTCCAAAAAATGTTGGGCCTATTTCAAATAAAGATAGATCTTCGTAACCCCTATCCTGATTTTTTTTTAAATAAATTGCTAAATTGGAGAAAATTGATCGTCTTAAAACGTTTAGATCAGAAGAAATAGGATTAAATATTGGAATTTCTTTTTCTCCTTTAGAAAATTGTTTATCAATCTTTGAGTCTGTAAAGGACCAAGTAACTATTTCCATATAGCCTTTTGAGGCTAAAGATCTCTGCGATAGATGAAACAGTTTTTGCTTAAAGTTTAAAGTATCTTGGATCCTATTTTTACTTGGCTCAATTAATTTTATATTATTAAATCCTTTAATCCGAATTAGTTCCTCAATTAAATCTTCGTCCAAACTCACGTCTGATCTCCAGCTTGGGACTTCTACTTTAATAGCTTTTTGGCTTTTTTTACATTTGAATCCTAGCGAGGATAAAATTTTATCAATTTCATTAGCAGTGATTGAAATACCAATTAGTTTTTCAAATTTATCTACTTGGAAGTTAATTATTTTATTTTTTGGGTTCGTCTTTCCAATAATTTGGAACTTACTTGCTTCCCCACCACAAATTTTTAAAATTAGTTCGGTTGCTAACTCAAGGCCTTCTTTGATCGAATTTGGATCAATTCCTCTCTCAAATCTATATTTAGCATCAGTGTTTATATTAAGTGTTCTTGCTGTTTTTCTTATTGAAGATGGGCTGAAGTAAGCCGCTTCTAAAAGTATATTTTTTGTATCTAATTCAGTAGAGGTAGTTGTTCCACCAATAATCCCACCCAAACCAAGAACACCAGATTTATCAGAGATGACACACATATCTTTTTTTAATTTGTATTTTTTATTGTCTAGTGCTTCGAACATCTCACCTTCTTTAGCGTTTCTTACTATAATTTCTTTATTTATTTTATCTGCATCATAAGCATGCAATGGTCTGTTTAAATCAAACATTACATAGTTAGTAATATCCACTACAGCAGTGATGGGTTTTAAACCTAATGTAATTAATTTATCTTTTAGCCATTCAGGGCTTTCTTTATTTGTAATATTTTTAATGTAACAACTTCCAAAAGTATCACACCCTTGGTTCTTTTCTTTTGTGATTGATGTTTTAATTTGGTGTTTTATATTTTGTTTAATTTTTTTTCTCTTTGTTTGTATTAATTTTCCTATTCCTGCTGACGAAAGATCTCTTGCAATACCTCTAACACCTAAACAATCAGCTCGATTTGGTGTTATAGAAATATCAATAGCTTTTTGTGAGCTATTTTTAAAATAACTTTTTCCTATTTTTTTTTCTTTATTTTTAAGTTCAATGATCCCTTCACTTTCGTTAGATAAATTAAGTTCACTTTCAGAGCAAAGCATCCCTCTCGACTCTATGCCTCTTATTTTAGCTACCTTTAATTCAAAATTAGTTTTAGGTATTACTGCGCCTGGGGGTGCATAGATTGTGATTAAACCTTCTCTGACATTGGGTGCACCACAAACAACTTTTAAGATCTCTTTACCGCCAATGGTTACATCACAAATTTTTAATTTATCAGCATTAGGATGCTTTTCTGCTTTTAAAACTTTTGCAATTTTAAACTTGCTCATCTCTCCAAAATTTTCTTTTATACCCTCAACTTCAAGACCAATGTTTGTGAGTTGATCAATGATCTCACTTTCTTTAACTGATGTTTTAAGATGTTCTTTAAGCCAAGGAATTGTAATAATCATTTACTTAGCCCTCTATAATTTGTTGGAACATCTAACGGGTCAAATCCAAAATGACTTAGCCATCTATAGTCTGCTTCAAAGAAAGCCCTTAGATCATTTATTCCATATTTTAACATTGCTAAACGATCAATGCCTATTCCAAATGCAAATCCTTGATATTTTTTCGTGTCTATTTTTACATTTTTTAAAACATTAGGATGAACCATTCCACAGCCTAAAACTTCTAACCATTTATCCCCTTCTCCAATAACAATTTTTCCCTTTTCAATTGTGTATCCAATGTCTACCTCTGCTGATGGTTCAGTAAAAGGGAAATGGCTTGGCCTAAATCTCATTTTTACATTTTTGACTTCAAAAAATTCCTTAATAAAATAATCAAGACAACCTTTAAGATGTCCCATTGTTATACCTTTGTCTATGTGAAGACCTTCTAGTTGATGAAACATTGGAGCATGTGTCTGATCACTATCACATCTATAAGTTCTTCCTGGTACAATTATTTTAAAAGGTGGCTTACTTGACAACATCGTTCTAATTTGAACTGGTGATGTATGTGTTCTCAACAATAATTTTTTATTTTCTTCTAAATAAAAAGTATCATGCATATCTCTAGCAGGATGTTCTTCTGGGGTATTCAAAGCTGTAAAATTATTATACTCTGATTCAACATCAGGTCCTTCTACAACTGAAAAACCTATTTCTGAAAAGATAGAAGATATTTCATCTATAACTTGCGAGACTGGATGAATTTTTCCTTGGAGCTCAGGTCTAAATGGTAAAGTAATATCAACTTTTTCATTTTTAAGTTTTTCATTTATTTCGCTAGATTCGATCTCGATATTTTTTTGCTCTAATTGATAAGAAAGATCGTCTTTAATTTTATTTAAATTTGAAGCAAACTCTTTTCTTTTTTCTGGATTAAAAGATCCTAGAGATTTGAACTGTTGGGTAATTTGACCATTCTTTCCAAAAAATTCTGTCTTAATATTTTGAAGATCTTCTTTAGTTTTTACAGAATCTATCTTGGCATTAAATAATGAACTTATTTTATCTAAATCACTCATCGGATAATTGATTTTTTATATTATGTTGAGATTAAATCAAAGGCCCTTTTAAGCTAGGGAGGATTGAACCTTTTTTACAACTGATTTAAAGACTTCTGGATTGTTATAGGCCAGTTCAGCCAATACTTTTCTATCTAATTTAATTTTAGATTTAGCTAATCCGCTAATAAATTTTCCATAAGTTAGCCCTTCAGCTCTCACACCGGCATTAATTCTTTGGATCCATAAAGATCTAAACTCTCTTTTTTTTGCTTTTCTATCTCTATAAGCATATTGCATTGCTTTTTCCATAGCTTGACGAGCTACTCTGATAGTGTTTTTTCTTCTTCCTCTTTGGCCTTTAACTGCTTTTAAAACTTTATTATGTTTTGCTCTACTTACTACACCACGTTTAGTTCTAGCCATTTTATCCTCTTAAATTGTATGGCATGTACGACTTAACAATTTTTGAATCTTGTTTTGCCATTATCGTAGTGCCTCGTTGTTTTCTGATTTGCGAATTAGTTCTTTTTATCATTCCATGTCTTTTACCTGCTTGAGGCATTTTAATCTTACCTGAGGCAGTAAATCTAAATCGTTTTTTTGCTGAGCTTTTTGTTTTTAGTTTAGGCATAAATATTTCGGTTTTATATATGCATTAATTATTCTTTACAAGCTTCTATTATTATTGATTTAAATAGGCTGAATAATCATGACCATCTGTCGGCCTTCAAATTTTGGCTTACTTTCAATCTTCGCAATATCTTTTGTTTCATCAATAATTTTATTCATTAAATCCTTGCCTAATTGAGTATGTTGCATTTCACGGCCTTTAAATTTTACCGTAAATTTTACTTTGTCACCTTTGGTAATAAATTTTTTTGCATTTTTTATTTTAAAATTATAATCGTGCGCTTCTGTTCCTGGTCTTAATTTAATTTCTTTTAGAGAGACAGTTTTTTGTTTTTTTTTCGCTTGATTAGCCTTTTTTTGAAGATCATATTTATATTTTCCCATATCCATAATTTTGCAGACTGGAGGATTTGCATTTGGAGAAATTTCTATTAAATCTAATCCCTCTTGTTTTGCCAATTCAATTGCTTTGTTGAGTGGCATAGTACCAAGGTTACCTCCATCACTTCCTATAACTTGAACATCTAAAGCTCTAATTCTCTCGTTGGCTTTTGGTCCTTGAGGCTTGCTTCTTCTTTGAAAATAATTGGGTTTAAAGTTTGACACTTAATTTAAAGGCAACTTATTGGAAGCTAACATATTTTTTATCAAATCTTCTCTTTTCATAATTTCTTGTTTTTCTGATCCTAGTTTCCTAACTGTTACTGTATTTTCGGATACTTCTTTTTTACCGCAAACAATTATGAAAGGGACTTTTGCTAGAGAATGTTCTCTAACTTTGTAATTTATTTTTTCATTTCTTAAATCCACTTCACATTTTATACCCTCTTTAAATAAATCTTCAAATAATTTTTTTACATATTCGTTATTTTCTTCTGCTATTGGACAGATCACAGCTTGTATTGGTGATAGCCAAAAAGGTAACTTACCGGCATAGTTTTCTATTAAAATTCCTATAAATCTTTCTAATGAACCAAATAAAGCTCTATGTAGCATAACAGGAACTTTTTTACTTCCATCTTTTGCAACATAAGATGCACCTAATCTATTTGGTAAATTTAAATCGACCTGTAAAGTTCCGCATTGCCAATCTCTTCCAATTGCATCACGTAGAACGAATTCAATTTTAGGACCATAAAAAGCACCTTCGCCTTTATTAGTAGTGTATTCAAGTTTTGATTGTTTGATTGCAGATAGAAGCGCTGCTTCTGATTTATCCCAAACACTATCATCTCCAACTCTTTTCTCTGGTCTATCAGAATACTTTAAAATAACTTTTTCAAAACCTAAGTCTTTATAAATTTCTAAAATTAAATTAGTTACAGTCAATGACTCTTGAGTAATTTGATCCTCTGTACAAAAGATATGTGCATCATCTTGGGTAAATGCTCGTACTCTTAACAAACCATGAAGTGCTCCTGATGGTTCATATCTGTGTACTTTGCCAAACTCAGAAAGTTTTAATGGTAAATCTCTATAGCTTTTTAAACCCTGATTAAAAATTTGAACACATCCTGGGCAATTCATTGGCTTTACTGCAAATGTTTTTTTGTCTGGTGTTTCAGATGTAAACATGTGTTCACCAAATTTTTCCCAGTGGCCAGACTTTTCCCATAACGTTTTGTCCAATAACTCAGGTGTGTTAATTTCTTTATACCCAGCTAATCTTTGTTTCGCACGCATGTATTCAATTAATCTTTGAAATAATAGCCAGCCCTTTTCATGCCAGAATACAGCTCCGGGGCTTTCTTCCCTGAAATGAAATAGGTCCATTTCTTTACCAAGTTTACGGTGATCTCTTTTTTCTGCTTCTTCAAGTCGATTTAAATAGTCATCAAGTTCTTTTTTTGATGTCCAACATGTTCCGTAAATTCTTTGAAGCATTTCATTGTTAGAGTCTCCTCTCCAGTATGCTCCTGAAACTTTTGTTAATTTAAAAGCTTTACCAATTTTACCTGTTGAAGCAAGATGAGGACCTTTACATAAATCATGCCATTTTCCATGATGGTAGATTGATACCTCTTCACCAGGTTGGATGCTTTCAATAATTTCTGCTTTATACTTTTCTCCGATTTTAAGAAAGTGCTTCACCGCATCATCCCTTTTAAAAACTTCTCTAAAAGTTTTTTCATCACGATCAACGATTTCAATCATTTTCTTTTCAATTTTTTTTAAATCTTCTTCTGTAAAAGGTTCTTTTCTTGAAAAATCATAATAAAAACCATTTTCAATTACAGGTCCGATAGTTACTTGAGTGCCAGGGTAAAGTTCTTGAACTGCCATAGCTAAAATATGTGCGGCATCGTGCCGAATAACTTCTAAACCTTCTTGGTCTTTAGGTGTAATAATTTTTACTTTGGAGTCCTTTGTTATTTGATAACTTAAATCTTTTAGTTCGCCATCTACTTCCATTATAAGAGCAATTTTTTCTAGCGATTTACTAATTTTTTTTGTTAGTTCAAATCCGTCAATAGACTTATCAAAATCTATTTTTTTTCCATCTAGTAGTTGAATTTGAGGCATTAGTTTTTTAGTAATTTTTTATACTCATTTAGATTTGTGTCACACATAGTTTCAACATCAAATTTTTTAGTTATATTATTTCTACCTTCATTTCCCATTGCTTTTAATTCTTCTTGAGTTAATTGAATAACAGTATTTAAACTTTTCGCAAGTTCTCTGGGATCATCATAATTATATAAAATTCCAGATTTTTTGTTAAGAATAGTTTCTTTTGAGCCACCTATGTTGCTTGCAATTATAGGTTTACCCATAGACTGGGCCTCAACTGCAACTCTTCCAAAAGCTTCTGGCTCTATGGAAGATGAAACAACAACATCTGCCAAAGAATATGCTAAAGGCATTTCTTTACAATGATTAATAAATTTAACTTTTCTATTTAAATTGTATCTTGCTACTAAGTTGAGAAGCTTTTTTTTTATAAACTGTTCTACCTTGATCGGAACCAAGTATAATTGCTTGAAAGCTTGTAATATTATAATCTTCAATTAATATGTTTAAAGACTCTATAAATTTTATCTGACCTTTCCAATTAGTAAGTCTTCCTGGAAGTAAAATAGTAAATTTATCAGATGATATCGCCCATTCTTGCTTCAATTTTTCTTGTTTTAGTATAGAAATATTTTTTGCGTTATAATAATCAATATTGATACCTCTAAAAATAACTCTTAATTTTTTTTCCCTGCTAAGATATTCGCTATAATTTTCGTTTATATGGCTAAAAATAAAATTAGATCCCGCAATAGTTAATTTTGCTTTCAACATTATGCTGTTATAAAATTTTTTGAGTTTACTTTTAAAATTATAGGTTCCGTGGAAAGTTGTAACAAAAATTCTATTTGTTAAAAGACAAGCTAGATAGCATGACCAACCAGGCGCTCGACTTCTTGCATGTACAATATTAATTTTAAAAAAAATTATAAATAAAGATAATATAAAAGCGTTAAAAATTATTAAAATTGGATTTTTAGAATTAACAGGCAATCTATATACTTTAACTTTTTCTTTTTTAATAAATTTTAATAATTCTCCACCTGAAGTTATAATGTACGATCCACATTCTTTTTCGGATAAATAATGTGCAATATCATAGCAACCTGTCTCAGCACCGCCATACCCAAGTTTTGGTATTACTTGAAGAACATTTATTTTAGTAGTCATGTTAATTGGTATATAATAACAAATTAAAATACTTTATGAAAAAATTTAAATATTTAAAAATTTCAGCCACAAAAAAACTCAGATATATCGACAATTATTATAAAAAAAAACTTTATATAATTTTTCTTCCAGGTTTTATGTCTGATATTGATGGAAAAAAACCTCAAGCTTTTAAAAAATATGCTATTAAAAATAAGTTAGGTTTTTTAGCTATCGAGTATTCTGGGCACGGTAAATCATCAGGTAAATTTACAAAAGGAAATATAACCAAATGGTCTAATGATGCTAAAAATTCAATTAAAAGAATTATTAAAAAAAATAAATTTATACTCGTTGGTTCAAGCATGGGTGCTTGGATTTCTCTAAATCAATTTAAATATTTTAAAAAACAAATTTTAGGTTTTGTAGGCATTGGCTCTGCTCCCGAATTTCTTGAAAGGTTGATGTGGAAAAAATTTACTAAAAAAATGAAAAAGGAAATTAAAACAAAAGGTATAATTACAATAAAACATGGTCGATCAAGTTTTAAGAATAAATTAAATGAATACCCGATAACGTTTCAATTAATAAAAGATGGAAGAAAAAATAAAATTATATCTAAAAAAATAAGATCAAAAATTAAAGTAACGATGGTTCATGGCGGTAAAGATGAAGTTGTGCCGGTATCTTTTTCAAGAAAAGTTCTTTCGGTATTTCCAAATGCGAAGAGGAAGTTAGTAGTAATTAAAAACGGGGACCACAGCTTATCAGATCAAGTTCCTCTAAAAAAAATAATTAAAGAATTAAATAATATTGTTGAAGATATAGTTTAATCCTTCAACATAAGTCGGGTACTTTAGTTTATAATTAAAAAATTCTTTCATTTTTTTGTTATCTACTTTTTTAGAGTCTTTATAAAAATTTTTTAACATTTCGCTTTCTATCTCATTTATTTCTATAGTTTTAGGTTTATCTATTCCCAACAGTTTGACTCCGTACATTACGACTTCTTCTGCAGATGCGGGTTTATTATCTGAAATGTTATAGATTTCTTTTTTTTTGAAATTATTTAAAGAGCTTGATAAAATATTTGCAATATCTTCTACATGGATGCGTGAAAAAAAATGATTTTTTTTATTTATTATCGTGGCTTCTCCTGATTTTAGTCTCTTTAAAATATTATATTGGTTAGAATAAATTCCTGATAATCTAAAAATTTGAAATGGTAAATTAAATTTGTTCGCTAATTGCATCCATTCTTTTTCAATTTTAAGTCTTTCAATACCATTTGGTGAGTTTGGTTTGGTTTCACTATTTTCATCTACCCATTCTCCATTATGGTTTCCATAAACACTTGTTGCAGAAAGATACGTTACCCATTTAAATTTACTTGAATTAAAGTAATCTTTTAGATTTTTTATAACAATATCTGTTCCTCTGATTGGGGGTATAGATATAAGAACATGATCTGCTTCCTCAAATTTTGATATAAAATTTTTATCAAAACCTTCTTCTGTAAATTGAAAACTTTCGTAACTTATTTTTTCAAATTTTTTAATTCTAGATTCTTCTCGTGATGTAATCGTTAATTTGAAGGGTATCTCTTGGTCATTTAATTTTTTAATAAAATTTTTTGCAACTTGGCCGAAACCAAAGCAAATAATATTTTTTGTCTTCATTTAGCTGACCTTTTTAATAGTAGATTTTAATGTGATTGGGTTATCTAGTTTATCTAACATCTCTATTGGGCAGATTTGTTTGAATTTTTTTAATTGAACTTCAAAATCGTCCAATATTTTTTTAGCTACTACTGAGCTAGTTTCTTTTAAAAATTCATTTAATTTTTCTTTTAAAAATGATTTCCAAAATTCTGTTTCAATTTGTTGCCAAATAATTGAGGCCGGATTAGCAAAATTATCGAATTCATCTTTTGGATCATATACAAATGCCATTCCACCTGTCATACCTGCTCCAAAATTATCACCAACTGCACCTAATATTATTGCGGTCCCGCCGGTCATATATTCACATCCATGAGCGCCACAACCTTCAACAACTGACAGACTTCCTGAGTTTCTTACAGCAAATCTCTCTCCAGCTTGCCCAGATGCGAATAATTTTCCAGTGGTTGCGCCGTATAAAACTGTATTACCAATGATTGTATTTTCATTAGAAATAAGTTTGTTTTTTGAAGAAGGATAAACAGTGATAGTTCCGCCGGATAATCCTTTTCCTACATAATCGTTACAATCTCCTTCTACTGTCAGTTTAATACCTTTTGTCAAAAATGCTCCGAGCGATTGTCCAGCTGTACCTGTTAATTTTATATTAATAGTATCATCTGATAATTTGTTATTACCATATGTCTTATAGATATAATGGGATAATCGAGTTCCTACAGATCTAGATGTATTCTCAATTTCATAATCAAAGTTATTTTTTTTATTTGGATCAATATTTTTTTTTATATCCAGCCAAATTTTTTCATCAAGATTGTCTGGAACTTTATTAATATGTCTATCTTTACAATATCTTGGGTTTTCACCAGGATCAGCCTGAACAAGCAAAGGATTTAAATCTAAATCATCTAAGTTTGATGCCCCTTTATTTACTTGAGACAATAAATCAGTTCTACCAATAATTTCATTAATTGAGTTAAATCCTAGTGACGCAAGTATTTCTCTTACCTCGGTTGCTACAAATTTAAATAAATTTACAACTTTTTCCGGGGTACCTGTAAATTTTTCTCTTAAAGATTTATCTTGGCTACAAACACCAACTGGACAAGTATTAGAATGACATTGCCTTACCATAATACATCCCATTGCAACCAGTGAAGATGTTCCCATTCCATATTCTTCGGCTCCCATCATTGCAGCCATTACAACATCTCTTCCTGTTTTTAACCCTCCATCAGTTCTTAATGTAACGTTATGTCTTAAGTTATTTAATGTGAGAATTTGGTTTGCTTCTGTTAAACCCATCTCCCAAGGTATCCCTGCGTACTTAATACTCGTTTGTGGACTTGCTCCAGTTCCACCTGAATGTCCAGAAATTAAAATAATATCAGCTTTTGCTTTAGCTACTCCAGCAGCAATAGTTCCAATACCAGTTGAAGCAACTAGTTTGACTCCCACTCTTGCACTAGGA
>Ga0233444_10004031_pt1 | contig 14244 bp, 18 predicted proteins | sample SI_124_October20_6_FD_182792 | JGI IMG/M metagenome (GOLD analysis project Ga0233444, IMG submission 182792) | Seawater microbial communities from Saanich Inlet, British Columbia, Canada - SI_124_October2016_10_MG | ecosystem: Environmental > Aquatic > Marine > Inlet | place: Canada: British...
GACGCGGTATTTCTATCACTCCAAACTATGTGCATGTCTATTTTGACCTTGACCATCATGCTGTGAGAATTACCTTCATCATCTTCAGCAGTAAGAGTAACAGTGAAAACACCGTGAGTCATCCAAGTGTAGGAAATTACTGCATTATCTGCAGGGTCTCCTTCAACAGGGTCACTACCGTCATCAGGATCAATCATGATTTTTGCAATACTTCCATCACCAGAAGTAGTATCTGCGAAGTCAAAAGATAATTCGACACCTGTAGTTGGCCCTGTTTGACCATTATTTTCCGAAGTTTCAATCATACCAGCAGTCGTGTCATAATACACGATAAGATCGATTGGACCATCGTACTCACCAGAGTCTACTTCGTCATCTCCAAAGCATCCAGCAAGGCTGGCGCAAAGAAGGGTGAAAGTCACGGCTAATAGACGGAAATTCGTCTTCATCACTCTATCCTAGGAGGTCCTTATCCAAAAACCCGCCGTTTGGTCTCAGATTTTTGTGTCGGTGGGTTCAAGAACGGAGACCGTCGCCGATGGCTTGCTAGCGGGATAGGTTAGCATGGTTCGACCGACGGGCTCATAACCCGTAGATCGATGGTTCAAATCCATCTCCCGCTACCTTTAATGGCCCTAGTTCGTACTATAGGTGTGGTAATCGTGTGTTGGCACTAAAGAGTCTACAGCGGCTTGTAATTTCGCATTTGCAGCCTGTTCGCCCGACATAATAGCGGCGATCTGCCTCTCTATTTCACCTTGAATATCCCCGCCTAAAGCAATGGCCACTCTTTGTGCGTCTGCAGCAGGCCGGTCTTCGATTTGGAGAATGTAAACTCCATTTTTACTTACCACTGAGCCCGCCAGAGGGTACAACTTCGCAAGTCTCTTGTTGTAGCCACATTGTTCTGCAACATCCAAAGCCGCAGCCAAATGGCCTGGCTGCAACTTTTCACATTTGGCAAATGCCTTTTTGGCAGCTCCCGCTTTACCCGCGTTGGCATGAATAAATCCAGCTAGATGATAATCGCCAGCAGCGGCGGCAAGGTCCTGTCCAACCACTTTGGCATGCTTGTTTCTGTGCTTGTGGAGCAAGCCGATTGTGATTCTTGCTCGCTTATATTTACCACGACTATTCAATACGGATGCAAGGATTCTCAATCCTTTGACAAGAATGCCTTGTGTAGAATCATCTCTGCCCTTTTGAGCCATTAATTGGTCAACTAATGCAGATGCCATAACTTCGACTCTTTCACCACGACCTTCGCTATGGTATGCTTCAAGTTGGCTGATAGCCTGCTCTGGGTCAGCCGCACCAAACATAAGTCTCGATTGCGTTATTGGGGCATGATGTTTAACACTTGGCTACTTTAGCACAAACAGATGGCAGAACATCATTCAATCCGCTCGATAGGAGTAATTGGAACTCCGGGGTGTGGAAAGACAACGCTTTGTGAATCACTTGGTTTACCGGTGATTAATCTCCATGATTATGCAAAATCACACGGATGTTTAGGGGAAATTGACACTGACGGCTCGGCACCATTAGATGTTGAGAAGCTCGCGGAGTTGTGGCAAACACCTACAACTCTAACACTTGTTGATAGCCATTTAGCGCATTATATGCCAGTCGATGCACTAATCGTATTACGCTGCCACCCCGATGAACTAAAGAAACGTCTTGAATCTCGAAATTACACATCACAAAAAGTCCAAGAAAATGTAGAAGTTGAGATGCTTGGAGGACCTTGGAATGAGTTACTGGAAGATAAAAGGCCCATATTCGAAGGCTTACAAGGTGTTAGCGGCTGGATAAAAGCGGGTTGCCCGCAGAATACTACCCCTGATACAGCCGTAGATTGGCTTGCTCAACCATAAGTAACAAAGGTCTTGGTTTCCCGACAGCATCGCATGGCGCTTGAAAAGGGTCGGAATATATTCAAAAATCTCAGCGAGCCGCTAGTCTCTCGCTTGGAAGGGGTGAACCCCGCAACTCTAACTTGGCTAACATTGCCAACTGGCCTTACAGCTGCATGGTTAATGATGGAGGCAGGGGGAGGCCAAGAAGGGGCTTTGATGTTCTTTGGTGCTGCAGTTATGATGGTTGCAGCAATGGCATTAGATGGCTTAGATGGCAATCTAGCAAGGGCCACAGGGCAAGTTACTAGATGGGGGGATTATCTCGACCATACGCTAGATCGTGTATTGGATGTAGTTTGGATTTTAGCATTGGGTTACAACATGATTTGGTTTGGGCATATTGAATTGGCTTGGACAGCAGCAATGCTCACAATGTTTGGCTCATATCTAGGAACCCAAGCACAAGCGGTAGCAGGTAGCCGTAATTATGGTGGTTTCAGCCGTGCCGATAGAATGGTTTTGACAGTCATAGCGCTTCTTGGTGCAGCGATAATGGCTTACATGGATGCTGGTTCTTGGGGCGAATGGAACGGAATTGAAATTAACCCGATTTCAATAATTTTAGGCATCTCTGGATTTGGTGGAATGTACACATTCATTATTCGATTTATCAAAGCCCGTGCAGATTTGCAGTCCCTCGATTCATCGAAGCCTCTATCAAAGTCGAAAGACAATGATTCTAACGATGAATGAAAAAGTATGGCCCGGGATAAGCCAAGAAGTCGAAAGAAAGCCCCCTTTACACCGCCTACGGCGGTATCCTCATAACGGATTCATTAGAACCAACCAAGTGATGAACGGCGATATGCTGAACAAAGGCGGCCACAAGACGACCTATCTTGTCCTCTCAATTTTGCTTCTTTCTTCACTTCCATTGGTGTCGAATGTTAGCGCAGACCAAGGTATTCCTGAGGAATTACAAGCGCAGGAGATAGTCGCAGTATTCGACCCTGTATCCGAAACAACAACGGTCACATGGAGGAATATTGCACAGTCAGGCGGCGACTTCGATTTATTCGAAGAGCTTTGGGACTCGACCTATCACGTCTATCGAAGCGGAGATCCAATTACTCCTCAAGCCCTCGAGACTTTGCAACCATGGCATTCCGTTGATGCTTGTGAGAAAAACAGTGCTGACCCGGACCCGGAAGAGCCATGGAACACTAATCCAAACAAATGCCGAGGGGCTGAAGGTAATCACCCTGGCCATGCTGCAACATACCAAGTCGGCGCTGGAACAGATGGGGTATTCTTCTACGCTATTTCTACGGAACTAAGTAACGGTAACATCACTGATACATTGACGGTAAATTCAAGCATTTTGTATGAACCAGTTGTCGAAGTGGCAACTCCTATCCGCTCTCCATACAACATTGTAGCAACTTTCAATCCTGAAACAAGCCAGACATTCGTACAATGGATTAACTACAATTCAATCAATCCAATTCTCCCTGAAGATGGTTTAGATGCTTACGAGATTCATCTATGGCGAACTGAAAACCTCGTCGATAGGAGCAATGGCTTTGACCTGTTGCAAGGAACTCCTATCGCAGTTCTGAATGCTACAGACACCCAAGTTTATGTCGACGTACCTCCGATGACAAGCAGGGACTCTTACTACTCTGTGACCTATTTGTTACCTAATTGGACTGCACCTGGAGTGGATTACGAGGATACAAGATTCTTGTCAAATAACGCAATGTCTAATGCGATTGTAGAAGATAACACTCCTCCAACAGACGTTTCAACAGTTGAAGCACTCTTCACTCCGAGCGAAGATGGAACAGGAATAACAACAATTGTTTGGGATGACATTCTTTCAGAAGAGGGAGAGCAGTATCGAATTTACCGCCACGGTGAATATTTCAACACTACAAACAACCCGTATGTTCAACTGGTAGGAACTGTACAAGAAGGAGTATCTGAGTTCCAATATACTGTGCCTTTCAGTACCTATGGGGATTTCGTCTATTGTGTAGTTATTGTAGACCAATTCGGTTCAGCAAATCCCGATGTTCCACTATCTGCATGTGATATAGTTTCAGAAGATTCTGATGAGGGCTGGGTCAAGGAGCCTACGAATGTCAATGCAACTTTCATTGGAGACGGAGTTACAAGAGTTACTTGGATCGACCAAGCAGGTATTGAAGGAGAACGCTACCACATTTGGAAGTCTACTTACAGAGTTCAAGGGGCACAATTCTCACAAAACCAATCCCTGATGTGGCAAGGAAGTGTTCCTGACGGCGTAGAACAGTTCGACGTCCAATTAGCCGATGGCCTTACAGCAGCGACATCACATTACTTCGTAACTAGTGAAGCGTTGTACAATTGCCAAGGATGCAATGGCACAATGATGTACACGGAATTAGTTCAGAACTGGGATGGTCCAATCGTCGAAGATACAATGCCTCCACAAACAGGTCGTATGTTAGCTCCACAAATGATTGGTGAATTGAAGGTAGTTGACTTGGAATGGCAAAACTCAGCCAGTGAAGATGATGAGACCTACTCATTATACCGTCACTTTGGCGATCCATTCGGTGATGCGGAATTCGCAGTATCGAACTATACAGACTCAGGCTGGGAACTCGTAGATGGTCCAATTCTAGAGAATGGTTTCTCCACAATGATTCGTCAGATTCCAGTTCCCGACAACACTCAAAGAGACGTATGGTATGCATTAATCATATCAGACTCTTATGGTAATACCAATCCTGAGATTCTGCCTGGAGAGAACTCAGTCTTGGTCTCAGAAGATACCAAGCCTCCTTCTATTACTTATGCAATCCATGATGAAGACAACGTCCCTATTACGGGAACTTCTTTGGTTCGTGGAGATTACACCTTGCGGATAGAAGTTTCAGAAACATTGGATGAGGAACCAATGATTAACATGTCAACATCTAACGGTGGATCATTGACTGGCGATACTGCACAGGCGATGATTAAGCAATCTGAAAACAGTAACAACCCCGACAAGGGCCCTGAGTACTTCCATGTATTTTCTATCTCATCTACAGCTACTGCTGGTGATATTTTGATTACAATTAATTCGACCGACTTATCATTAAACACAATTGATGTTGTAATTACTGATTATGCAATTGATGCTAAAGCACCTCTGGTAACAATCTTTAGTCCAACAGATCAAGGTGATGGAGCGAAGTACCTCTATGGAAACGAAATCAAAGTAGTAGCAGGTTCTACTGACGATGTTGAAATTGTTTCGATGCAAATTAGATTTGTTCAGAACTACGGCACCTCCTCTTCGGTCACAGAACCTTGGAGAGATGTAACCGGACTGACCGTAAACGAAGATGGCGATTGGACAATTGAAATGGTAGTCAGTTCTGGAAATTACCTACCTGGAATGCATGAAGTTTCAGTTAAGGCGATAGATTCTGCTGGCAATGAACGAACTCAGAAAGTTAAGTTCATCACCGACTGGTGCCGCCATAGAGGAGACGGAGAAACCATCTGTGAATATTCAAACCCTGTTGAATCAGAACCTGAGGTCGTTTACCCTGAATTGAATGCAACCGACCCTCCTTACATGATTGCATGGGTGACTGCAGGCATTTCTTTACTGGCGGTAATAGCCTCTCTATTCGTAATATCATCAGCTATGTCTGGCCCTAAGAAGAAGAAGGGAGACGATGACGACGAAGGCGATGAGTGGATGAACGAATTCATTGGAACATCTGCTGAACCAGATATGGCAGATATTACCGGCGGCGCACCTGCTGAAAAGAAGAAAGAGAGTACTCCTGAACCGGAAGAAGAAGATCCATTCGCAGTTAATGTGATTCAGAAGAAACGTCGCAGAAAGAAGAAGTCTTCAGATGACGATGACGACGATGACGACGATGATGACGATGACGACGATGACAAGCCGAAGCGTAAGACAAAGCGCCGTGCTGCTGGCCGTCGTAAAGCGACTAAGCGTAAGAGAAGTTGATTCACATGAGTGAGACATCTACTTCCCAAATAGGGGTTTTACAGGCCTTTAGTCCGATGGAGAATAAGTTGAATTGGTTACTTTTAGCGGTTCCAATTACAATCTATTTTTCTATGATTGCAAATGATACAGGAATGAGTTTCGTATTTTCGATGATAGCAATAATGCCCCTCGCGCTATTGATGGGGCATGCAACAGAAGAGATTGCATTACGAACTAGCGAGTCGCTAGGTGGATTACTAAATGCAACCTTTGGAAACGCGGTAGAGATAATCATTGCTGGCTTAGCAATCTATACTGCCGCCAATCATGCAGATCAGGCAGAAACAATGATCATAGTTGTTCAAGCGAGTCTTATTGGTAGTATTCTTGGTAACTTGTTACTAGTTCTAGGATTGTCTCTATTGTGGGGTGGAATCAATCATCAGAAGCAGACATTCAACCAGCCTGCATTGAGTATGAGCGGTTCGCTTCTTCTAATGGCTACCCTCGCTATGTTGATTCCAACCGCTGTCGATATTGGAGGAGGGAATTCCGATAGTATTACCCAATTATCTCGCTATGCTTCACTTGTATTGCTGGCAATGTATGGCTTAGCTTTACTATTCCAGTTGAAGACACATTCACACATGTTCGTTTCTGATGAAGCAGTAGAGCATGAAGAACCAACCATGACTAACAAAGACGCTTGGACGCTATTGATACTGGCTACAGTTCTAGTTGGTTGGATGGCGGAAGTATTGGTTCATTCCATTGATTCTGCAGCAGCAGAGTTGAAGATGCCAACACTATTCATTGGAGTAATCTTGCTACCATTCTTTGGTAACGCTGCAGAGCACTTCACTGCGGTAATCGTAGCAGGCAAAGACAAGATGGATTTGTCACTAGCAATAGCCATTGGTTCCAGTGTTCAAATCGCAGTTTTCGTAGCACCTTTGATGGTAGTTTTTGCCTGGGTAATGGGTGTGAATCTGTCTCTAGAGTTCGGACCAGTAGAGACTGCAGCAACCTTCCTTTCTGTATTAGTAGCGAATTCGATACTGAATGACGGAACTACAAACTGGCTAGAAGGGGCAATGCTGCTAGCATGTTACACAATTCTTGGAATGAGTTTCTGGATGATGTGATACGATTAGAAACTTCTAATCGGAATATATAATCAGAAATATATTTTCAAAACATCCTAGATAAAATGAGATCTAGATCTAGAAATAGAACCGACCGTCCAAGGATAATTGGCTCAATTTCTGAAAGACTTCTTCTTCACCAGATTGCTCAAGAAGTGCTGGATAAAATGGAAAAATTGCACCCAGAACTAGATGTTGACACCGAGGCATTACAACACATTAGACTCGGATTCCTACGAGAACCGTGTAGCAATCTATTGGGTTATTGTTCGTACTCGGATAACAACAGAAGCAGACCTAGAACCGAGTATATGGAAAGGCATAGAGTCCACAGAATATTAATTTCAAGAGAGCATATGAAAGAGGATTTAAACGATGCAATAGTTACTATACACCATGAGTTCTTGCACGCAATACTTGGTAGTGAAGAGGGTCACGGTGCAGTTTTCCAAAGACATGAACCTAGAATCTCAACCAATATGAATTCGATATCGTCAAGAATTAGAAGCTACCTTTCAAATTTCTAGAGATCAAGGTTTTTCGGCTCCTACTCTAATAATGTGCTCGATAATTTGATGTTTGAGTTCAGGTTCGACCTTATCCTGAAGCTACGGGTATTACGGTTCAATTCTGGACTTCACAGCAGGGTCAATGTTTACTCACTAATTAACCAAATATGAGGACTAATACTCCAGGGGGGATCACTCCTGCTAGTGAGACTAGGATTACTTCAATAGACAATCTTAGTTCCATTCGTTTTGCTTCTCTTACAAGTAAAGAAGGGCATTGAAGGAACTCTTGTGGTACTTCGACCCCAATTTCTTGATATTTTTGTCCTATTTTGTTGAGTTTCATAGTCAAAGTCTCGTGGTCTGTAATTTTCTGAAGTAGAGGCATGTATCTATTCTCCATCCAGGTAAATATTGCAATACTAACGTGCAGAATTACTAGACAAATGACTAGTGTGATAATGCCATAATTCATTATTGCTCATCTCCTATAATTGGAATTGGACACAATTTCTCCATTATAATCAGGACGTCCAGTCCGAATATAGCTTCGTGACTGTTAGTGATAGAATTAGTGAGTATTTCGAGTGTTTTCTCGAGTTTATTTTGTTCTACAACTAATTTGCTAATTTGACTCAATAGTATTGATATCGAACAAGGTATCGATGAAAATTGATGAGAAGCGGGAAACAAAGTCACCAATTTATTGACCAGAATTATGTGCTCTGCTATTCTCTCAGTCCACTCTTTCCAATTTGAAAGTGTACGCAAACAACTGATCTCAATTTTGCAAATGTCTTTTTCTAGATTCTCCTCAATAATACACGGCATCAGACCGTCAACAGGCCTGTTCGCCCTTCCGCTTTGGTAACCATCTTGGATGCTAGCATCAAGTTCAGAAAGGCGACTGAAATAATGATTCAATTCTTCATTAAAGCAATCTTCAGTACTGATGGTAATCAGTTTGGATACAATGGCATCGGATTTCAAATTACGTGTTTGTTGTTTTTCAATTTCGCACAGCCATGAATCAATTTGTATTCTGCAAATTGTCGAGCATTCATCCTCAAGTGACATATTAATCAGGAAAACATCATGGCTGAGAGACTTACAATAGTTCTCTAATAATCTAAACCAGGTGTTGCTCTCTTTCAATCGGATTTCGATCGACTTCAGGCGTTCAATTAATTCAGAATTCAATTTGGACTCCTCCATTATTCAGGGCCTGTAGGATTTGCTGGTTCCATCTTAGGGAGATCACACTTGGGATTTGGCCACCCCCAATCATCTCAATAACATCAATTATTTTTAGTGCAATATCAATAGGTTCGATTACTAAATTTTCTATTCTAGTCGCCAAAGTTTTAGCTGCATTTTCGTGGAACTCAGTATCAACCTCTTCGAGAAACTGACAGACTTCTAAGTGCGTCTGCTTCATCTGAAGCAGTTGCGATTTAGCTGCGTTGTAATCAAGCAAGATGTTCCTTCACCTCTGCAATATTCTGAGCGAGTACTGCAGATTGCTTGGTGAATTCACCAGAAGACATCTGTACATTCTGTATTGTCTGGTAAAGTTTGGTTAGATTGTCGATAGCAGCCTTTGCTTCAAAGTCATTCTTCATGTCCATTTCATTCGACAGATCCTCGATTTCCTTAAGAGTAGAATTAATAGTTTCAGTGGAAAAGATTAGATTGTTAATGGCCGAATTATTTGCTTCAGTACCTTGGTTGAAGTCCTTTTCAATTCTGTTTAGAGATTCAGGATTCTCATTTGCAGCCTTGTTTACAGTTTCACGGTAAGCATCAATACGTCTACTATCGCTTTCTTCGCGAGCAGACTTTCCTTTCAGTTTACGAAGGAATTCAATAGAATCGTTGAGTTGGGAGTTCGTATCTTCGACAACACGAACTTGAGAAGAGCGATCTAGATTAATCGCTCCCCAAAGAAGAAGAATTGCGAGTACAATTAGCAATACGTTACTCATATTCATTTTTTCACCTTCTTAATTCTGTTCTCTCTTTCTAATAGTGGAAGTTTTTCAAATTTATTCGATTTTATTCCTCAGGCCAAAGCAAACAAATTGCACCGATAGCAAAACTGAACCAAAATATTTCAAATCCCATTGTTACCATCTCATTCATCGTTGTCTTTCTTCTTACGAATACGATCAGTTCCTCCGACTAGGAGGTTAGGTCTATTCCCGTAGTTTCCACCATAGTAATGGCGATGGAATGCGTGAATTAGCTCACCATCTTCTTCACAGTGGTGATACTTACTCTCTAGGTGTGCAGTAACCATTCTACCTAGTAGACGGCCAAATGCAAATACCTGAGCTTGGGATGGATTATCAATAGCTCTTAGATTTGGATTACTCATGATGGTACGCTTACTGTGCGTATCAACGTCATCAGTGGATACAATCAGTATATTGGTTCCAGGTTGATCTTCAGAGAATTGGACAATAATATCATCAACACCTGCACATAGGGGTTCAGGAACCTTGTAGAGGTTGATTAGAGGCTTATCTATACCACTAGACCTTAGGCCAACTGCGATGGTCTCGATAGCCTTCGAAACAACATTCTTAGTAATTACATTACCAGTTTGTTCTAGTAACTTTGTAGGAATGAGTGCGTCAACAACTGTGAATCCTCCAGCAGGTAGAGCGTCATTTTGGCTTGTGGCAAGTCCACGTACCCTCTCAAGAACAGTTTCTGCAACATCCTTAGCTAGAGTTGGATCGTCTCCTTGAGCCAGAGATAGAACCTTACTTGGAGTCAAACTAATACTAGTTGATAGTCTAATACGACGTTGTTGTTCCCAAGGACCAACCTTGGAGTTCTTCTTAGTATCATGAATAGTCATAAACTTATTTTCAGTGATTGCTTGTTCACGCTGAATAGCAATACGTTCGTCAGAAATGTCACCCTGAAGTAGATCTAGCTTGCTATTTCCTAGGAACATATGCCTTAGAGTAGCAATGTTAGCACGCATACGACGAGTACGAATCATACTCCTGTCGAAACGGTTTACCAATACAATCGGCACACCATGAAGTCTAGCACCTGCCTTACCCCATGCAGTACGCAGTAGAGTAGTAGCAAAGTTTGAGCGATATTCTTGAATCTGAGACGGTAGGTTTTCCTTAACCCACTCAGCACTATCTAGATTTACAACTTCAAATGCATCAGCGGCGAATAGCGATCTTGGGACACAAGAAGCTAGCAGTGCGTAACGCCCAATACGAGCTGTTCCACCTAGTGTTGTTTCGATTGAACCAATCTTACCACCAGCACGTTCTAGTCCAGATATCCACCAATCAAATTCCTTTGACAGAGCAGATACCTGGTTAGACAGGCGTCCTTCGATCAGACTCTCATCTGACTTTCCTCCACCAATATCATTGGCTTTGTGCAAGAAGATAATGTGACGGCCATGGCCATACTTTTCTTTGTTAGCAAATGTAACTTCTAGAGCGAACAAGTCACCCATTGAGTTGTATAGAGCGGCACGGAATGCAACTCCTTTGATTCCCAGGTGGTCGAATACAGGACGGTAAATCTTGTTCGCTTCAAGGCCCTCCATTGCATTACAAATTGCTTTGTGATCTTGACCACCTAGTACTGCGATAACAGCGAATTGGTAAGGTCTACCATCACCATCAACAGCCTTGCCGTTTGACAATTCTTTACTTGAACGAATTAGTTCAGCGATTTGCTTGGTAGCCTGAGGTATTAGGCCAGTAACTCCAGAAGCAGGGTCTACGCCGACCTTGTCTACAGCACCTGTAGCAGATGTTCCGATCCAGATAGTAGCGCCATTCAGGTGCCATTCGTTATATCTAACATAATCGGAAGTTGAACCAGCAGCTTCGACTTCTTCGTATCTGTTTCCAGTCCATTTCAAGGAATGGATATTTCCGCCAAACGGTGGTTCAATACTTGGGAATTTGAAGTATACATTACCCTTAGTTCCTCCACTAGAAACCATTGATGGTTTCTCAATCTTGGAAACAACAGGTTGGACACTGGTCTCCACTAAAGCGGCATGGATACCAGTGTCCGGTTTGCTGGAAGGCACCGAGGAATCAATAAGATCCCCAAGAGCTTTCAAACTCAGAGTTAAATCATCATTATTATTCATATTAATAGTGTCTGTACTCTCAGAATTCTGATTAGAATCGGAGATTTTTAGATTAGAATTGGTCTTAGGTTCAGGTTGATTTAGATTGACTTGTGGCCTGGAAGCGGTTATGTCTTTGGTTGGATTCAAGATCCTGTTACCCAGTATAGGGCGCTTACGGAAAATATCTTCAGTCATTTCACTCAACTCCAATTGCACGCTTGATCATATTGATCTCGTGAAGTAGCCCAGAGACTCTCTGACTTTCTAGCTTGACTGAATTATCAACTTCTTCCAGTTTTGAGACCAACTTAGGAATCATCGAATTAAACTGACCAACTTGACTTTCAGAGTTAATATTAGAGATACGTGAAATACGAGTATTGATGGATGAAACATTATTGTCAATGTCGATAATTGAGTCTGATTGTTCATCAAGGATGTCGGCAATTTTCTTACCTAGAGTTTGGAATTTTGGAGCCATTTTTAGTCCAATTAATTCGTGTTGAACCAGTTCCTCCTCAACGTTATCCCTGGTAATCTTAAATTCAGAGCGAATATCGTCTTCAAGTTCATTCATAATTAGAAGATCACGCTGTAAGGATTCCTTACCCATAGCATCAGCGAGTTCATATTCACTGATACGCTGGTTTAGGAAACTAAATTTCCTAAGGATGTAAATTAGTCCTGCGCCGATGAATACAACCGCAGAGATAATTGTCTCTTCAGATAGAGAATTAATCATACTACTAATGTTCATTAATACCGCCTCTCAATTTTTTTTCTGAAAATTAATCATGTTTCACTGGAAATTTTCTTTTGCGCTAAAACTTGTCAGATAGTAAACTCCACAACGATTCCAAAGTTTGTGAAAGATAGAATCTTGGATTACGATCATCCAGTCATCTTCTGGAGCGGACTTATTGTAATTCATTTAGCCGCCTCTGTTATTTTCTTTTGTTCTTCGAAAATTTCAATAACTCGTAACATATGTTCTTTGTTATGAATATCCAGTTCTTTTGCTATAATTCTACTATTCAAAAGAAGCATATAACGCACGCAGAAAAGATCATCTTTCATCTCAGTTAGTTGACGTTCATTGTTTTTCACTGTTGCAAAAGCATCCCCAAAAGCGTAGCCATAAGCAATGAGAACGATATAATAGAGTATGTACTTCAGGGTACTCCAACTTACGATTATCTCCCAACTCATCGTATCACATCAGTCAGTCTTTTTCTCGGTTAGAGATTCATATCGTAGTCTATTTTCTTGTTCTTTGATCATTTCTTCCCAACTTATTGCTGGGCCAGAGAAAATAATAGCTTTGATTACAATAAATCCACCAATTATAATTCCTAATACGAAAAGTCCCCAAAGTAAACCCAAAGGAATCAAAATAGCATAATCTAGCAATTCTAAACCTTCATTTTCAATCCCTAACATAATATCACGTACCTTACAAATCTCTAGATTTCAATAGTTCTATATTTCTGCATAATTGATAGTATTCGGAAAAAAATGTACTTTTAATTAATTATTTTCTTCTTGTTTTTGTTCCATTTCAAATAGAGTTTGATCTTTAATTCTCAAGTTTAGATATATGCTCCAATTTTGAAATGGTTGAGAGCCCTTCATGAATGTAGGATTTGTTGGATTCAACTGGCTGCAAATTCTAACGACCCAAATAATCCCAATTACAGAGAGCAGCGTCCACATTATTTCCATAATTTCACTTACCCAGGGGATTCTCGATTGTTGGGGCTCCATTTTCATAAGTTGGATTCCAGGGTCTGACCAATGCTTTCTGAACAAAGAGGAGTGTACATTCAAGGGCAACAAACGCCCAGCCCAATACTATAATCGGGAACACGAAGATTATCTCTAGAGAGCTTTGTAGCAATTTGTAAACTGGAACATATACCTTGGAACTAAAGTATAAAAATCCAACAAATGCTAAGATATGCACTAAGAAATCAATGGATAAAATGTAATCCTGATTGGCGGCATAGTAGTCGACACCACTGTAATATAATTCTCGTAGTTTTCCAAATAGGTAAACCAGGAAATACCAAACTGCAACGAAGGCTGCAATCACTACCAAAATCAATATTATTGGCAAGATGGCAACATTAGCTTGGCTATCTTTAGATTTATTATTCTCCATATAGATCACCTTCTTCTTCTACAAATTCCTCTGAAACAGAGCAGGATTTGCAAACCCTATCGGTGTTTGTTGCTACCAATTTTGTTTCTGGAATTAGAAGTTGGGTTCCGAAGACTAACTTTCTTTCTTCGTAATTAGGAGTGGCAGTTGTTCCACACCAGACACAACCTGTGAAGGAGATACTTTGTGTCGGGTTAACCATCCTGAAACCACTTTCAGTCTGAGCCCTTTTGACGTAGCTTAAACGCTCTAACGAAGACATCATTTCTTTGATATCCTCTGTTGTGACATTGTAGCCACGAGATTCGAAGTTACTTGCAACTGTTTCAGTCGAACAATGTATGTATCCTCGACTTCTAAGATCTAGTAACAACTGAGTTAGTGTAATTCCGTTCATATTACTAGATTCGAACTATAATTCTGAAAATAACCAGGAATTTG
>Ga0233444_10004035_pt1 | contig 14230 bp, 9 predicted proteins | sample SI_124_October20_6_FD_182792 | JGI IMG/M metagenome (GOLD analysis project Ga0233444, IMG submission 182792) | Seawater microbial communities from Saanich Inlet, British Columbia, Canada - SI_124_October2016_10_MG | ecosystem: Environmental > Aquatic > Marine > Inlet | place: Canada: British...
TAACCAATTGCCTCTCCCTCGACAGTCGTCTCGACTTCAGAAAGGCCAAATCTAGAGTCAACCTCGAGGTCAAATTCTGAATATGTCTCAGTTATTGAATACCATGAGGTAGAACCGAGTCCTACGATTATCATAATTAGGAGTAATAGCGAGTATGCCGCTGCTATTATATTCTCAACATTAAATGAATGTGAGTAATTGCTATCGATGGTATCGTCGGCTTCTTCACCCCATTCATATTCCATCTCACAATGAGGGCATTCGTATATGCCGAACGAATCATCATCCATCTCCAAGTCCTCATCGCAATGAGGGCATTCGATTACTACCATGAATCAGAATACTGCATATGAGATATAACTCCTGTCCCGGCAATGAAGAAAAACATAGTCAGGTTGATGGCTTAAAGACTCTTGGAGGGATTTATGCGCGGACTCGCTGTGTTCCTTGCGGTACTTGTTGTTCTGCCGGCTCTAGCCAGTGCAGAACAAGCATGGCCAGGTGAACCAATAGATAACCACGTACACATGTCATGGGCTGCTCTCACACTTGAAGTGAATGAGTGGGCTGACGATTATCCTGAGATTGTAGATTTGGCGGATATCGGTGATTCTGAATTAGGAAAGACACTTTGGGTAGTAAGAATATCCGATTGGTCAATGGAAACTAAAGAAAACGGCGACGCTAAAGAAATCATCTACATCGATGGTGGACATCACGGTAACGAATATTTGGGTACAGCATTAGCATGGCTTTCTGCTAAGTGGTATATCAACGGCTGGAATGATGGTAATGAAGAGGCAGTTCGAGTGTTGCAAAACTCTGAAATCCATGTTCTAATTATGCTAAACCCAGATGGAAATGACATCGATACTAGATGGAATATCAACCAAGTGGATTTGAACAGAAACTACGATCACTATTGGAATACTTGCCCTACTACTCAGCCTGGAAGTAGTGCATTCAGTGAATCGGAAACCAGCTCGAATTCGAATTACATGAATACCGTAGTTCCAGACGCGGACCTTTACGTTACTATGCATACTGGAGTTTGGATAATGCTCTATCCCTGGGGCAAATGGCCAGAACAACCCCCTGACTGGGAATTATTTCATGGAATAAGAGATGAAGTTCAAGCCAATATCTCAGATATTCCAATTCAAAATGCGAATCAAGGACTGTACCCTAATTGTGGTACTAGTAGGGACTACGGGTATGGGGTGATGGGCTTCCCAACTTTCACATTCGAAACAGATGATGAACAATTTGTACCAGGTTCGTTTGAATCACTAGATGATCGATTAGAGGAAGAAATGGATGTAATGAGATATCTAATAGACAATGTTTGGTATTGGAGGGCTCGCCTAGTCCTAGATGCTTTTACTCTCGATGATGATGAAGTTACATTCACGGTTAGCAATCTAGGCCACGCCAGTACTAGAAATGCAACCTTACAATATGTAAATGGTGATGATATTCTGTGGCAGTCAAGTAATTTCACTGCCAATGCTAGCGATTCAACCACTGTTACAAGTGCTGGTTTTGACTACGAAGGTGGAGAATGGAGATTATCGTATCAGAAGAGAGTGATAAATTCATCAACATGGGTTAACGAAAGCGTAGATGTTGGCGATTACGAGGTCGGTTTCTTCGCTCAATCTTTGGCTACAATGATGTGGGCCCTACAAGTTGGAATCATACCGCTGGTGGTAGTTTGCTTCTCGTTCTGGTGGGCGCGAGAAGAAAAACCGTTTGCTATGGATGAAGAAATTCCATTGGATGCTGAACTAATAGATTGAGCCGAACCGTGCGCATCTTCAAGAGCAAAGCACCATTCCCCCTGAATAGGTGAGCCAATGAAGATTAATGTTAACACCAATGAAAACATCAACGGAACTCTAGTACTTCCATTGTGGCAAGGTAGCAGAAATATGATTGCTGGAAGCGAGTCTGGATTACATAGAGGACTCAAAACCCAGATAGAAACAATTCTACATGATGGTGATTTCAAGGCTAAATCTGGCTCCGCAATGACTCTTGCTGGCACAGAAGGCGGCAAGGCACTACTTATCGGACTAGGTAAGGAAGACGAAGCAACCCTTCAATCAATGAGGGAGTCTGGAGCAAAAGTTACGGCAAGCCTTGCTAAAATTCATGGTAAAACATTGACCGTGAAGTTCCATGGAATGGAAGACGCTCACATGGGCGCATTTGTTGAAGGAATGATTCTCAGAGATTATTCATATGATCATTACAAGTCGAAAGACGAAGATTCAGATGATACCGAGATTACTGTTAATGTCACATGCGAAGATGAAAAAACCGAGGTTTTGGCCAAGTCGACTGAACTTTCATCCGCAGTTGCAACCGGAGTATACCTAGCAAGAGACTTAGGAAACGCACCTCCTAATGACATGTACCCAATGGCATTCGCAGAGCAAGCTAGAGAGTTTGGTAGAGAGCACGACAATGTCGATGTAAAGATCATCAATTACGACGAAGCACGTTCTTTAGGAATGGGTGGATTAGTTGGTGTAGGAATGGGGTCATACCGAAAGCCATGCATTGTTATCTTCGAAATCAATCCAGACAAGCCTGGTCCAAGTCCTTGTATTGTAGGGAAGGGAATTACATTCGATACAGGTGGTATCTCAATCAAACCATCTCCTTCAATGGACGAAATGAAATATGATATGCACGGCTCTGCTACAACATTCGGTGTCATGCAGGCTCTAGTCGCTAGTGGACATAAGGACCGTGTCATCGGTATAACCTGCATGGCAGAAAACATGCCGTCATCTAACGCTCAACGCCCGGGAGATGTCATTACAACCTACTCTGGTAAAACTGTTGAAGTTCTAAACACAGATGCGGAAGGACGCCTAGTCTTGGCAGATGGCCTATGGTTCGCAGGAACTGAACTTAATCCGTCTTACATGATCGACTTGGCAACACTAACTGGCGCTTGTGTCGTAGCCCTTGGACACGAAGCAAGTGGACTTTGGTCTAACAATGATGAACTTCTAAACAATATCAAAGCAGCAGGAGAGCATTGTGGAGAAATTGCTTGGCCTATGCCTCTGTTCAAAGCATTCGAGAAAGAAATGACTGATTCAAAGATTGCTGATGTACGCAACCTTGGCGCAGGTCGCTGGGGTGGTTCAAATACCGCAGCAGCATTCCTGAAGCAGTTCGTTCCAAACATGGGGGATACTGACGAACAGATTCCTTGGGCTCACCTAGACATTGCAGGAACTGCATGGGGTGCTAAGACCAACAAGATGGTCAAGACAGGAGCAACAGGAATCCATGTTAGGACTCTTCACCACTTGATTACTGGACAGTAATTATTGAGTGAAATGTTTGATTGATTGGCGAGTAATGTCGATTACTAAATCGACTTCAGCACTGGTTATTGCAAAGTGCGGAGTGTATCTTAGCGCATTTATTCCACCGTGAATAACTCCAAGGCCATGCTTTCTACACCAGACTTCAACTTCATCAAATCCAACTACAGTCAGAATACTAGGCTCCAGTTCTGCAGATATTAGAAGACCAGTTCCCTGAACTTTGGTTATGGTTCCAGGTAACTCTTCAGCGAGCGCATTCAACTTGTCAACGAACTCTACTCCTCGATCTCTGATGTTCTGTCTTAGTTCCGGAGTAATTCTCTCTAGTACAGCAACAGCAGTCTCTAGTGCTCTAGGATTTGTAGTCATTGTATTGCCATATATTCCAACCACATACAACCCCGCTGCTCTTTCATTCAATCCTAATACCGATAATGGGTATTGGCCAGCGTTTAGCGCCTTTGACCATGTTTCAAGGTCTGGTGCTTCAGCATCTTGGAAGCCTTCGTAGTCTACAACCGAAAGCGTTCCTTGGCCCCTTATTCCAGCTTGTATTGAATCGATGATTAGCATCGAACCATTTTCATTCGTTAGCCTTCTTGCTTCGTCATAGAAGTCCCTGTCTATGCATTGGCCCGGATTTCCTTCTCCTTGAACAGGCTCAATAGACATTGATTCAATGAAGTATCCATTCTTCTCAGCATCTGCAAAAGCATCCTGCAATGCAGCAACGTTGTTTGAAGGTACTAAGATTAGATTATCTCTTTCGGAGAATGTTTTCAAGTTCTTATCGTATGCTCCTTTGCAAGAATGAGAGATTTGAGCCGGTCTATCTGTGCGGCCATGAAATGCTCTTTCAATCGCTAATAGTTTGACCGGCTTGCCTTCATGACGTCCTCCAGGGCCAGTCATAATCTTTGAATTGACATCGCAAATCCTCATTGCTACAGTCATTGATTCAGACCCAGAATTCATACAAATGAACTTGGAAAAAGGGCAACTACCTCTGGTATGGCCAAGTTCCTTTCTTAATGCCTTAGCCATACGTGCATGACTGAAAGACGGCGTCATTACGTTAGCCATTACATGGTTCTCACTCATCGCTTCAATAATTTCAATTGGGCCATGACCGCCACCTAGCATCCCATATCCTCCGTTGTCGTGTAATACTGCACCATGAGATGTCACAATCCATGGGCCTCGGCCTGCGATAGCAACGTATGGGTTAACAGTGGCTGGAGCGTAGAAATTAACGTAATCTTGTTGCAAGTCTTTTACTAAATCATCTTCAGCCATCATTAGTTTCTCAGAAGGGAATTGACTATGTTTAGCATAGGCCTCTTCAATGGCTTGAATCAATGTGTTATCGCTACTCATGAAGTCTAGAATCACATTGTCTGGAAGACCAATGGTTTCGGGAGTTCCACTAGCATTTCGCATCTGCTCCAGTAACGCCATCGGACTTGCCATGAACAAAAGGCGTCAGAGGCGTATATTGAACATTATCCTGTATTTGTTCATATTTTGCGATTAGATGTTCATTATCAAGCCGCTAACTTTACTGATTCCACAAATATCGGTCAAAAACAAAAAGCCGGCGATTTAGTCAATAATGTGATTAGTTTTCCATGTACATGGAGGGGAAGAATACGATAGACCATTCCTCTCTACAACACGGTGTCTTTCAATTTACTTTACCTCATACTAAGAAGGGCCAGATTTCTTGGGCAATAGGAGCAATCATGCTACTAATCTCTGGTTTTCTTCTCATACACAGTCTCCAAATACCAGATGTTCCACCTGTTTCAGAAGCGATTACAGTTGATCATCCTGATGATGTATCTGCAGACGATGAAGTTGATCTGGGTGCCGGATGGGATGGCGACTCAGGAAATTTCCTTACCATTCAAGTAATTATTGAAGATGGGGCTCTAGTCCATGGTTACTGGACCCTAGACTCTGATGGTGAGAATTGTACAGATCACGTTGATGTCTTCGAAGATGCATTTATCACAGTGACACCAACTTCGGGGGGAGAATCATTCAGTTTGGGTTGGTATGATGATTTAGGGGCTGAGGTCAACACCAAATCTAGGAATTGCCCTGGTTATGAGGACTGGTACATCAGTGATGGAGATGTGGTGGATTTGTTTATTCTCAAAGAAGGAGATGAGTTGTCCTTACTATCGGTTGGTGCTGAAGGGCTTTCAATTGGTGAAAGAACAGAAAGAGAAGACACCCAAAGAGGAGCATTGGCGATAGTCATCTTTTCGTCACTGATATTGATGTACCATACTCCTACCTCACTCTCATACGACATCAAAACACTTCGTAAAAGATGGGGTAATCACCCCTTTGTTCACGGCACACCGGGTAATGTAAGAAATGCTCAAGGACCTGTACGTCGATTGGACGATTCCGATTGGGTTCTGCCTCCTCCTAGTGTTGAGTCATGGCCGTTAGATCCGTATCAAGCAAACGATGAGAATATATTGATTGAAGAGCATCCGGATGTAGTTGGGACTCCTCATCCAGCAACATTCACTCTGTATTCAATCAATGGAATAGTATTTGTAATTACATCGATATGGTTAACCAGTGATCTACTGGCTAGACATGGTGAGATGTCACACATAATCGTTGGTAATATCCTGAGAGTTGTGTTAATTTTGTTTACAGTTATATGGACGTATAATGCTTGGAAAAAATGGAAATTGATGCACAATATTCTAGACACTCCAACTAGCAGAGTTAGAAGCGTAGCAGCTGGCTCTGTTGAGTTAGTTGGTCAAATCAGACCAGCGCCTAGTGGTACTCTTGCAGTATCAGTCGGAGGCAATAGTTCACAATTAGTCGAGGGAGTAGTGGCATATCGTTGGTTGGAAGAAGAGCTAGTGTGTACAACAGATAGCGATGGTAAGAAAACCTGTAATTGGGTGTCGCGTAGAGACGAAAACGGGTCTACAGATTTCATCCTCCATGATGGAACCGGCGGCATACTCGTGCAACCAAGTACCTGGAAAAATGTTGAGTATGGACAGCAATTATATCGTTGGGACAAAGGTAACTGGCGATACACAACTTGGGTTTTAGGAGCAGGAGATCCAATCTATTGTCTGGGTAGAGCAGAAAACCGTTCCAACGCTGAGAAAGAGGAAGGAATCGATGGCTCAATACAAAGTTCACACCTTGTAGTAAGAGGCAACAAAGACATCGGAATGCAAGTACATTTACGCCGAGGAACTGAACTTTCTATCATCTCTGGCCTGCGTTCAACTACGGAATCGATTGTGATTCCACTAATCATGCTGACTTTCAGCGCAATACCGTTTTTGTGGTAATCAGCCTTCGTCTTCATCGACTACTTCGAAGTCTGCATCAACTACTCCATCATCAGATGGGGCATCTCCAGATTCTTCTTGCTCAGCCATTTCAGCAGCTGCAGCCTCGTAGAGTTTAGCCGATATGGCATGCATTCCTTCTTCGATTTCTTTGACCTTGGCTTGAACAGCCGCTTCGTCGATTTCGTCGAGTTCCTTTGCTACGCCTTCTTCATTCTGGAGCAATGCTTCCAATTCATCAACCTTTGATAGAACAGGGTCCTTGTCTTCATCATTCAGTTTCTCACCGGCTTCTTCTATGGTTCTGCGGGTTTGGTAGACGATTTGATCTGCCATGTTTCGCATCTCAACTTGAGCTTTCAATCTCTTATCAGATTCAGCGAATTCTTCTGCTTCAGCAATCTTTGATTGAATCTCATCTTCAGATAGTGATGTGCTAGATTCAATCTCGATGGATTGTTCCTTACCAGTTCCCTTATCTTTAGCAGAAACATTTACGATTCCATTTGCATCAATATCGAATGTAACTTCAATCTGAGGAGTTCCACGGGGTGCAGGTGGTATTCCCATCAGGTGGAACTGTCCAAGACTTACATTGTCCTTAGCGAACTCTCTTTCACCTTGCAGGACATGAATTTCTACAGCCGGCTGGTTGTCGCTTGCGGTTGAGAATACTTCTGAACGGCGACTAGGGATTGTAGTGTTCCTTTCAATCATTGTAGTTGTCACTCCACCGAGAGTTTCGATTCCAAGAGTTAGAGGGGTTACGTCCAGCAATAGAATGTCGGATACTCCTTCATCACCAGAGATTATACCTGCCTGTAGGGCAGCACCCATGGCAACTGCTTCATCGGGATTAATTCCCTTGAAAGGCGACTTACCGGTTTCTTTCTCAATAGCATCCTGAACAGCAGGAACTCTTGTTGAACCACCGACTAGGATTACCTTGTCAACTTCGCCCTTGGAGATTCCAGAGTCCTTCATTGCTTGACGAGTAGGCTTCATTGTTTTCTCAACTAGTGGCGCGATAAGTTCTTCGAACTTTGAACGAGAAACTGTGATGTCCAAGTGTTCTGGCTGTCCATCTTTCATTGTGATAAATGGTAGATTGACTTGAGACTGTCCAGTTCCAGATAACTCAATCTTTGCTTTCTCAGCACCCTCTTTCAGACGGCTCATTGCTTGTACATCTTTCGCCAAATCAATTCCAGAAGTTTTCTTGTACTCTGCAACAAGGTAGTCGATTAGAACTTCATCGAAGTCATCTCCACCAAGTTTGTTGTTACCTGCAGTTGCCTTTACTTCTATCTGTGGTTGTCCATCAACGTCATAGATTTCAAGTACGGATACATCGAAGGTCCCTCCTCCTAAATCATACACGAGGATTGTTTGATCTTCTTCTTTGTCTACACCATACGCAAGAGCAGCTGCAGTCGGTTCGTTGATTATTCTCAGAACTTCAAGTCCAGCAATTCTTCCAGCATCTTTTGTTGCCTTACGCTGAGCGTCTGTGAAGTAAGCAGGACATGTAATAACTGCTTGAGTGACAGTTGTTCCTAGGTATGCTTCAGCATCGGCTTTCAACTTTTGAAGGATGAATGCAGATACTTCTTGAGGAGTGTATGTTGAGTCATCAATCTTAGTTGACCAGTCAGTACCCATGTGCCTCTTAACAGAAATCATAGTTCTCTCGTGGTTGGTTACAGCTTGTCGCTTCGCTGTAACACCAACAAGGCGTTCTCCGCCATCTTTGGAGAATGCCACAACAGAGGGTGTTGTTCTTGCTCCCTCTGCATTAGCGATTACTACCGCTTCACCGTTTTCTATTGTCGCAACACAAGAGTTAGTTGTTCCAAGATCTATTCCAATTACGCTATTTTTTGCCATATTTTCACTTCCTTTGTAGAGCCCGATTCAGAAAATCGGAATGCCCCCGTCTTCGTCTTCATCGTCGTCATCATCGTTTGCAAGATCTAGGCTTACATCTGATGCAACTGGAGAGTAATCATCTTCTGTTTCTTCATCTATCTCTTCACTTGGAGCGCCTAGGGCTGGACCTTGCGGAGATAATTTGAGGGTGATGTCTAGGATTCCATTGTTGAGGGACCAGTTTACTACATCGTCACATTGGTGAGGCAGTTCAATTTGGGCTAAAGGCGGTTCAGCCGGGTCAACTAGCACATGCAGTAATTCTCCACCACTGGATAGTGCGATTTCAATTTCTTCGAAATCTTGCCTGGTTGAAAAGTCAACAGTAATCGACATATTCCATCCTGAGAGATAGATGTCATCTGCAGGTAATCTGACTATGTCGTTTTTTGGAGAGTCATCATCATCTATTGTGACTTCAGCAGGAGCAGCATCGACTTTCACATCGACCCCAAGGTTTGACAACATATCTTCCATAGGCATTCCTGACTGGAATAATTTCATCAAATTAGACATGTCGAAATTAAATTTCATGTCTCCTTTGGCGATTTTCTCAGGGTCGAAACCCATAGAATCGAATTGAGAACGGAATTGATTCATCAAGGCTTTCAATTGGTCCATATCGACCGACATTCCCATGCCACGGAACATCTCTGCCATCTGTTCAAGCATCTTTTTTTCCCAATCTTCAGCCATCTTCTTCACCCCACTACTTAACCATCGGTTGTATAGTCGGTGCAGTCACCCATATATGAACTAAACGCTTTCGGCCTCTCAACAGTTTGAAAGTAGGCCATCCAGTCGGAAGGTCGATGGCGGAAGATACTATTCTCGAATCTACACAGAGAACTAGTGGTCGCGAAGCCTTGCGAAAGAACGTTCAAGCAGCAATAGCGCTGGCCGGAGCAGTTCGTTCAACTCTTGGTCCGAAAGGCCTAGACAAGTTGCTGGTGGATGACCAAGGTGGGACTTTAGTCACGAACGATGGAGTAACAGTACTGGAATCTGCACGAGTAGAACATCCTGCTGCTAAGATGATAATCAGTGCATCATCAACTCAGGATAGGGTTGCTAGAGACGGTACAACATCTACTGTAGTTATTTGCGCAGAGATGCTTCGTAATGCTTGGCAATTAGTGAGGCAGGGTGTACATCCTGCTACTATTGCTAGGGGTTACAGTATTGCAGAAAAATTCGCATTATCCTCACTAGATGAGTTGGCAATTGAAGCAAATAGCGAACAAATTCTGTCAGCGGTTGAGACCTCATTAGCAGGTAAACTAGATCTGGCTATGGAGAAACATCTTGCCAACTTATCTTTCGACGCTGGAAAGTTGATTGTTTCTGATGGAAGGGCAGACCCCACACGAGTAAAAGTCATCAAACAGTCAGGCGGCTCGATGCTTGACTCCACTTTGATTACTGGACTAGCACTTGCAAAAAGTCGTATACATCCTGAGATGAAAGAGAGAGGTGGACCGGGTTCAATTTTACTTCTCGACGGAGGGCTTGAGCGGAAACAACCTAAATTTGAGACCAAACTGAATATCACATCTACTGGGATGTTAGATGCATTCCGTAAAGCTGAATCAAAGGCATTACTAGCACAAATCCAAAACATTGTCGATATTGGCTGCGACCTATTGGTTTGCAAGGAAGGAGTGGATGAAGAAGCCAGACAGGCTCTTTCAAACCTTGGAATACTAACATACCGAAGAGTTGAGAAGAAGGACTTGGATTTACTTTCTCGTGCATGCGGTGCAAATTTAGTTCCAGATGCAGGACGCGCATCCAAAGGAGATCTCGGCGCATTTATCAGAACTCGAGAGGAATTACGAGGCGGCATCACCCATTGGATTTTAGATGCTGAAGATAGCGGTGCAACATTGATTGCACGCGGTAGTACCGATGGCGTTGTTGATGAAGTCGAGAGATGCTTTGCTGATGGATTAGGAGTTGCTTGCCAACTTCTGGAAGAACCACTTCTATTACCGGGTGGCGGCGCAACACAAGTCGCTTTAGGACGAAGACTGCGTAGGCATGCTGAATCGGTTCCAGGTAGGGAGCAGATGGCTATCGAGGCATGGGCTGATGCTCTTGAATCAATACCTCGAGCATTAGCAGAAAATGCTGGTTTTGATGGGATTGACTCACTGCTAAAATTGACTGCAGCACACAGTGTTGAAGGCGATTTCATGGGCCTTGATTTGGAAACAGGGGTGCCGAGCGATACAATCTCAAGAGGCTTGTTGGAACCTTTGAAAATTACTAGGCAAGCAATATCGGGGGCTACTGAGGCTTCTATCAGTATATTGAGAATTGATGATGTTTTATGGGCTCAAATGGATGCCCAAGTCCCTGATGAAGTCCAAGAACAACTTCAAGGATTTGGAGCCGAATGAGGATACGCTCAAGAACGGCCTTCGGACTGGGTAAAACATGTCCGAGGCACCTGGCACCATGATGGCTTGGACTAAAGTCCATGATACAGAGGATGGATTCGAATTAATCGAACACCCAGTTCCATCTCCTGCTCCAGGGGAAGTGCTAGTGAAAACAGCATCTACAAGTATTTGCGGTACTGATTTACACATCTGGTTGTGGGATGAATGGAGCAGGGATGAAGTCCCTCTTGGAACAATTACCGGGCATGAAACCTGTGGTGAAGTTGTAGCTTTGGGCGAAGGGGTTTCCAGCCACAAAATTGGGGATCAAGTTGCAATCGAGTGCCACCTCGCATGCTGGAATTGTCCAAGGTGTGACGAAGGAAATGCTCACATTTGCGAAAACGGCTCAATATTTGGAGTCCATGACAATGGGGCTTTTGCACCTTATTTCACGATCCCTGCAACCAATGCTAGGCATACCCCTGACGGTTTAGATTCAGTTCATGGATCGATACAAGACCCGTTAGGCAATGCAATCCACACCCTCACAGGCGGGCCGGTTGAAGGCGCTACAATTGCAATTCATGGATTGGGCCCAATCGGTCTCTTTGCAGTTAATGCCGCTAAGGCTATGGGTGCATCGAAAGTAATTGCAATAGATTGGGACAACAAGTATCGCATGGGACTTGCTGAAAAATTAGGCGCTGACTTAGTCCTCGGTAAAGGTGACAACATCATTGAAACTATACTTTCAGAAACCGATGGCAGGGGAGTTGACAACACATGCGAGTTTTCAGGCTCTCCAGTTGCATTGGCCAATGCCATCCGTTCAACTAGAATGGGTGGTTACCTAAACGTACTTTCAGTGTACGGGAATTCGACTCCAGAAGTTCCAATGAACGATTTAGTCTTCAGATATTTACATCTCAAAGGAATAAACGGCAGGAAAATGTGGTCGACTTGGGATACAATGCATGATTTATTGTCGTCGGGTGCGATAGATGTAGATTCAATCGTAACCCACAGATTAGGCATTTCTGAGTTCCAAAAAGGTATGGAACTTACTCGCAGCGGCCTTTGCGGGAAAGTAGTTTTAGACTTCTAAGCACCATATTAGTGCGTTTTGAAAGCAACCCAATGTTGAAAGGGGAGGCGCGACGGCCTTAAAGCCCGTTGAAGGACATGAAATATGTTGTCGTCTCGGGAGGGGTCCTCAGCGGACTGGGCAAAGGAGTTACTGCTTCTAGCATCGGTGTTCTTCTCAAGAGTGCAGGACTGCGAGTCACTGCCGTAAAAATCGACCCTTACCTGAATAGTGACGCAGGTACAATGTCGCCATTTGAACACGGCGAAGTGTTTGTTTTGGATGATGGCGGCGAGGCAGATCTTGATTTGGGGAACTATGAAAGGTTCTGCGATCTCAATCTTTATCGCGACAATAACATCACCACTGGCAAGATTTACTCAGAAGTTATCGAAGCAGAACGACGTGGCGATTATTTGGGTAAGACAGTACAAGTTATTCCCCATGTCACAGATTCAGTTCAAGACTGGATAGAGAGGGTTTCTTCAGTGCCAGTTGACGGCTCTGGAGAGAAGCCAGACGCATGCGTAATCGAATTGGGGGGAACTGTCGGTGATATCGAGAGTGCACCATTTATTGAAGCGCTTCGACAATTCCAATTCAGGGTTGGAAGAGAAAATATCTGCTTCGTGCATGTTTCTTTAGTTCCAGTTATGGGGCCTGTCGGCGAACAGAAAACCAAGCCTACACAACACACAGTCAAGGAATTGAGAGGCTTAGGAATCACCCCGGATGTATTGGTTTGCCGTGCTGAGGTTCCACTTGCTCAAGATACAAGAGAGAAGTTAGCAGCATTCTGCCATGTCTCACCTAATGCAGTGATGAGCGCACATGACGTATCCAACATCTATCGCGTCCCTCTACTTCTTCGCGACCAAGGCATTTGCGAAGCATTAGAAATTGATTGTAATGCTACAGACCTAATGCTGAGATGGGAAGCAATGGCTGATCGTGTCGACAACCTCGGAGAAGATATTCACATTGCAATGGTCGGAAAGTACACTGGATTAACTGATTCGTACCTTTCTGTAATCAAGAGTTTGCAACATGCTTCATTTGCAGTAAATCGTAAGTTAGTTATCGACTGGATCGAAGCTAGCAATTTAGATGATGAGAGTCATTCAGATTGGGACGTTCTCAAATCAGCAGACGGTATTCTGGTACCAGGTGGATTTGGTGATCGTGGAATTGAAGGTAAGATTCTTGCAGCAAATTACGCCAGAGTTAACAATGTTCCATATCTTGGAATCTGTCTTGGATTACAAGTTGCAACAATAGAGTTCTGCAGGAATGTCTTGGGGATGGAAGGTGCAAACTCTACAGAGTTCGATGAAAATACTCCTAACCCAGCAGTTGTTTTCATGCCTGAGATTTCTAAGACTCATCTTGGCGGAACTATGCGCCTTGGTAGCAGACCAACAATTTTCCAAGTCGAAGATTGTATGACTCGCAGACTTTACGGTGGTCATGCACAAGTCGATGAAAGACATCGGCACAGATACGAAGTAAACCCTGATTTGATTTCAAAGATTGAATCTGAAGGGCTAGTGTACGTGGGTAAAGATGAGACTGGACAAAGATGTGAAATCTTTGAATTGGAAGGACACCCATACTATGTTGGAGTCCAATACCATCCAGAATTCAAGAGCAGACCAGAAAAACCAAGCCCTCCATTCCTCGGGTTATTGAAGGCTGCAGCAGGCGAAAAAATCTGAAGCCCTTTGTTGGTTTCCATTTGCCGGGCTAAACTTTATCCTCGATGTTAGTACAGTAGTGTCATGGTTACAACGCCTTGTCCACATTGTAATCAGAAAATTGAATTCGACGCAACAATGCCAGGCACGTATGAATGTCCTTATTGCGGTAAACAATTCAGATTGGGTAAAAGGACAAAACCCAATCCTATCGGCAATACTACAAAACCCAAAAAAGTGGTTCAACAATCCAAACGAAGTGTAGGTGAAAATATTGTTTTGGGGCTGTCGCTGCCAATTGGTATCATTTGTATGATAATCAGTATTATCCTGTTATTCAGTGGTTTATTTGGTGGCGACTCAGACGCCCTGTTCTTTTTCTTTTTGCCCTTCTTTTTAGGAGCATATCTCCTTCTGTATTCCTACAAGATAACTTCAAAATCAG
>Ga0233444_10004036_pt1 | contig 14229 bp, 11 predicted proteins | sample SI_124_October20_6_FD_182792 | JGI IMG/M metagenome (GOLD analysis project Ga0233444, IMG submission 182792) | Seawater microbial communities from Saanich Inlet, British Columbia, Canada - SI_124_October2016_10_MG | ecosystem: Environmental > Aquatic > Marine > Inlet | place: Canada: British...
TTGATATTTGTCAGATGACACAACAAACCAATAGCTCTGATCCGCTGCTTACGCCTTTCCGTATTGGCAGGAAAACGATAAAAAACCGTATATTCAGCACGGGGCATGCGTTAAGCCATGCCAGCCATGGCCGCGCCACCGATACCACATTGCGCTATCAGATGGAAAAAGCCAAAGGCGGCATCGGGTTGTCTTTTGTTGGCGGTTCAGGAACGATTTCTGTTGATACGGCACCGGTTTTTGACCAGCTGATTATTGATGATGCGATTATGCCATTCTTTCAACAGCTTTCTGATTTTTATCATAGCCATAACGCCATTTTGATGACCCAGATCACCCATCTTGGCCGCCGGACAAATAGCAAAGCGGGCGAATGGCTGCCTATGATATCGGCATCAGCCAATCGGGAAGTGCTGCATCGTGGCTTTCCACGCGAAATGGACGAAGACGATGTTTTCCGTATTGTTCGTGATTTTGCCAACGCCGCTAAGCGGTGCAGGGATAGCGGTCTGGATGGACTGGAAGTCATAGCATCTGGCCATCTGATGGACCAATTCTGGTCGCCTGTTACCAATCAACGCTTTGATAAATATGGCGGATCATTGGAAAACCGGATGCGGTTTAGCCGCATGGTATTTGCCGCGATGCGTGAAGCGGCGGGGGATGATTTCCTGCTTGGTGTGCGCATGACCATGACCGAACAGGATCATGACAAAAACGGATTATCCGAGGCAGATAATATTGATATTGCGTCCTGCCTAAAAAATGATGAGGTGATTGATTTTCTCAATCTGGTGTCTGGCCGCATTGATAGCTTGCCGCGATTGACCAGTTATATGCCCGGCATGGCGGCACCGCTTTCGCCATTTCTGGAACAAGCCGGACGGTTCAAACAAGCCATCAATTTGCCCATATTCCATGCCACCCGCATCAATGATCTGTCTACCGCGCGCTATGCCGTGACGGAAAACGTGATTGATATGGTGGGGATGACGCGCGGACATATTGCTGATCCTTATATTGTGGCAAAACTGGAACGCGGTGACGAAGACCGGATCAGAACATGTGTGGGGTCAACCTATTGTTCCAATTATGGCTATTGCATCCAGAATCCGGCCACCGCCCGCGAAGCCACTCTGCCCCATGTGATTAGCAAAACCGAAGACGCGGCCAAAACCGTTGTCGTCATTGGTGGCGGCCCTGCCGGATGCGAAGCCGCGCGAGTTGCCGCCGAACGTGGCCATCATGTCATTCTGTTTGAGGCATCTGACCGTCTGGGCGGCCAGATAAATCTGGCTGGCAAGGTAGGTTGGCGCAAGGATTTAAACAGCATTACCGACTGGCTAGCCGCCGAATGTCACCGGCTTGGCGTTGATATCAGATGCAATCAGTTTGCTAATGAAGCCATGATTCTAGCCGAAAATCCGGATGTGGTGATCATGGCAACCGGCGGCATCCCGCATACCGAATGGGTAGAAGGCAACGCCAATATTCTGACCACATGGGATGTATTATCTGGCATGGCATCCCCCGAAGGCAATGTGTTTATTCATGACCAGACCGGATTGAATGTTGCTATGGCGGCAACGGATTATCTGTCTGAAAAAGGCGTGCAGGTGACGCTAAACACTCAGGATGCATATATCGGCCATGAAGCCATGCGGCTAGAAATGTCGCCATTCATGAAACGGTTTTATGAACGCGGGGTTATCATGCAACCGGATCATGAGCTTATTCGTGCTGATGCCCAGAACAATCAGGTCAGAGTGACAATCCGCAACATGCATACCGCCGCGCTATCCGAACATGACTATGATCATATCATTGTTGAGGCAGGAACATTGCCGAATGATGAGCTGTTTTATGCCATGCGTGAAGGCGCATGCAATAAGGGCGTGATTGATCTGGATCGCATGGCATCCGGACAACCGCAACCGGTGTATGATGCGGACGAAGGCTATCATCTGTATCGGATTGGCGATGTTGTGGGTAGCCGTGATATTCATTGTGCCATGCTGGATGCGCTTCGCATCTGTGCCAGATTGTAGTTATATGGGTTTCATACGCCGTATTCCCCCACTCTATCGCGCGATCATTATCATTCTGTTTGGCATATTTGCGTTTGATTTAATGGGAGTATTTGTCCGTATTCTGGGCAAGGAATTTCCCATTTTTCAAGTCAGTGCTATGCGAAATATTTTTGGGGTTATTCCGCCATTAATGCTGGTTCTGGCCGCCCGGTCAATGACTGGCCTGCGCAAAATATGCACCCCTTATCTTATCGGGTTATGTGCATTTCGCGGCATAACGGTCATTTTTGCCCAGATTAGCTATTATACAGCGTTAAGCCATATTGCCTTTGCTACCGCAACAACACTGGCATTTGCCGGGCCAATGTTTATTACCGCCTTATCGGTTCCGGTTCTTGGGCATAGGGTTGGGTTCTGGCGCTGGAGCGCGGTTATACTGGGTTTTGTCGGGGTTATTGTTATCATGCGGCCGGGGGCAGATGTTTTTGATATGTATGCTATCCTGCCTGTTCTTGCGGCTATCGGCTATGCGATTTCTTCGATCACGATCCGGCTTTTCCCCAAAGATATAGGGTCAAGCGAAATACAGCTTATGACACAATTCTTCTCGCTTGGTTTTTCTGTCATTGTTCTGTTTGCTTTTTCCAGCCCTGTTCCTATCACCACCGTTGATGACTGGCTCAAATTCATCATTGTCGGGCTATGTGGCGGCATTGGCGTATTATGTCTGGTCACGTCATACAGGCTGGCCGAACCCGGACAGGTTGCCCCGTTTGAATATTTGGGTATCCCTATCTCATTCATTCTGGGTTATGTGTTTTTCACCGAAGCCCCGTTTAATCAGCTGATCCCCGGTGTATTTCTGATCATTGCTGCCGGATTAATTATCGTCTGGCGGGAAAGACGGCTTAAATTGGTTTGATGTTATCAGGATGTTGCCGCACGAAGCCATCCCAGACCATCCTCAACAGTATTCCGTGGTTTATATTCTGCCCCGATAAAACCATCATATCCATGCGCATCCAGCCAAGAATAAATGCGCTGATAATCCACATCACCATGATCAGGTTCCGCTCTATCCGGGATGGCGGCAATCTGAACATGTCTTACCCATGGCAGACAAAAATCAAGTTCAGCCAGAATATCGCTGTCCTTGCCCTTCATGCCGTCCATGTGGTTAATCATTCGCCCCACATGATAGCAATCAAACATCAGGCCGGTATTAGATGCCGATAATGATCTCAGTATATCCACCGCCTGTCGGGGTGTGTTCAAAATATATCCGGGAACATCCAGCGGATTAATGGCTTCTATCCATATTTCAATTCCATGTGGTTCTGCCCATTGCGCGGAAAAGGCCAGCATGTCGATAAAATGATCATGATATTCCTGATTTGGCCACGCTTTATCTGATAATGTGTAATCGGATAACGCTTTACCAGCCATGACATGCACCGCTTTTGCACCAATCTGGCTGGCATAGGTGATGGCATCCCGAATACCTTGTCTGGCCTCGTCCTGTCTGGCCGGAATTGCACAAAGCCCGAACTCATCCTTATTAATATCACCGCGCGGCGTGTTTAATGCCAGCATCGGCAATCCTGTCTGATGCAGCGCCGCTATCACGGCATCTGTTGCATGATCATATGGCCAGTGACATTCCACGGCATCAAATCCAGCCGCATGTGCCGCAAAAATAGCATCAGGCAATGGTAATTCCGACCACAGGAACCCCAGATTGGCAGAAAATCGCGGCATTTATATCCCTTTATGAATATGGCACCCTGATATGGAAAAATCATATTGCCTTTTGCATGGAACAGGTAAAGTATAGCCCATTAGCATATTTAGGATAAGTATCATGTCACGCATTGTTTATGTAAATGGAAATTATGTACCAGAAAACGAAGCTACGGTTTCTGTTTTTGATCGCGGCTTTGTCATGGCTGATGCCATTTACGAAGTCACCGCCGTGATGGACGGCAAGATGATTGAATTCGATGGTCATATGGCACGGATGCAGCGTTCGCTTGATGAACTGGATATCGCCTATAAGGTCAATTATGATGACATGCTGGCTATCCACCGTGAGATGATTACCCGCAACAATCTGGTATCTGGCGGCATTTACATTCAGATCACACGCGGTAATCCGGGTGATCGGGATTTCCTGTTCGAAGATGGTGATGCCATTACCCCGACGATAGTTCTGTTCACACAGGAAAAGCCAGACCCACGCAATAATACAAACATGGAATCCGGCTGGCATGTCATGACCATGGATGATTTGCGCTGGCATCGCCGTGATATCAAAACCGTTCAGCTGTTATGGCCATCGCTTGCCAAAACAGCGGCTATCCGTTCGGGTTTTGATGATACATGGATGGTTGAAAACGGCACTATCACCGAAGGTACATCAAACAATGCCTATATTATCAAAGACGGCGTGATTATTACCCGCCAGCTTTCCCATGATATCCTGCATGGCATTACCCGTGCATCCTTACTCCGCTATGCAAAAGACCGCCAGATGACTATCGAAGAACGGCCTTTTACCGTGGATGAAGTCAAAGCCGCAGACGAAGCTTTTGTTACCTCGGCCTCAACATATGTCACCCCTATCATATCTATTGACGGGGTAAATATTGGCAATGGTGCTCCGGGCAAACATGCGCTTGAACTTCGTCAGGTTTATATTGAGGAAAGCTTGAAAGCGGCTATATGATCAGCATCTTTAAGCGTTTCTGGCCATGGATCGTTCTTGCCGTTACTGGGACGGCATGGGGGCTAACATTCTCGGTTACGAAAATGGCGACCGATACCGGCGCGGCGGTTATAGGCATAGCGTTCTGGCAAACTCTGCTCAGTGGCATCATGCTGATGATTTATGCCTATATCCGGAATGGCCATATCGGGATAAAATGGCGGCATTTGCCGCTGATTGCCGTTGTATCATTAACCGGTGTTCTGGTGCCGGGGCTTATTTTTTATGAAGCAACACGCCATGTTCAGCCGGGCATTCTTGCCATTGCTGACACATTGGTGCCGATGATGACCTTTGCGCTGGCCTTATTCATAGGACTTGAAAAAAGCTCTATCAAGCGGCTAGCCGGATTGATTGCCGGCATTACCGGTATATTGCTACTGGTTCTTCCCGATAGTAGCCTGCCTGATCAGGCGGCCACATTCTGGGTGCTAATCTCATGCCTTGGCGCTACTTGTTATGCGGTTGAAAATCTGATTATAGATGCTTATCAACCAGCGGATTTAGGGCCGATACGGCTATCCGTGGGAATGAATATTTTTGCCGCCTGCATCCTGTTTCCGGTGGCGCTGATGACTGATCATTTCTTTATCCCGCAATTTCCGTTCGGCGTGCTGGAATGGTCGCTTTTGTCTATTGCGTTGATATCGGCGATTGGATATTCGTCTTTTGTTTTTCTTATTGTGACGACTGGCCCTGTTTTCGCCTCGCAAGTTGGCTTTATGGTCACTATTACCGGCGTGTTATGGGGGGTTATTATTTTTCAGGATGAATATTCTGGCACCGTCTGGCTTGCACTGATTATCATGATGGCAGGTCTGGCTTTGGTGACTCCGCGTAAAGACAAAACCCCTGCCCCGCCATTACCGCCATCAGGGGTGAAACCTTTTCCATCACCAAAGGAATGATATTCTTATCACTTAGTCATTGACCCGCTTGCATGCATTGGGCATCCTGTTTCTACATGCAACTAAATTGTTGAGGATTATGACACTTAAATCAGATCAGAATAGCAACACGCTTGAAAATAACACAATCACACCTGATCAGGTGCAGTTCTGGGATAAGGAACATATCATCCATCCGTGGAGCGATTTATCCGACAGCCCCCCTGACATGACGCAAATCCAGAAAGCTAAAGGCATCTATCTGGAAGACGGTCATGGTAACAAAATGATAGATGGCCCCGGCGGTATGTGGTGCGTGAATATTGGCTATGGTCGCCGTGAAATGGCTGATGCTATTGCCAATCAAGTCATGACCATGACCTATTCGAGCCCGTGGTTCACCTCTAATCAGCCATCGGCGCTACTTGGTAAGCGCATTGCCGAAAAAACCCCCGGTGATCTGAACTCAATGGTTTTTACCAATGGCGGGTCTGATGCGGTTGATACGGCGTTACGCTTTGTGATGTACCGCAATAATATTCTGGGCAGACCAGAGAAAAAGCAAATTCTCTGCCGTGAAAAAGGCTATCACGGCTCATCGTTTCTGGCGGCCAGCGTGTCTGGCACCGGCCGCGAACATGATCGCCAGTTTATGGATACTCACCAAGATATCGTACAGATGCTTCCGAATATTAACCCCTATTTACGACCCGAAGGCATGTCTGCCGAAGACTGGTGCGACGCCAAAGTCAAGGACATGGAAGATCGTATTCTTTCTGTTGGGGCGGATAAAATTGGTGCTTTCATTGCCGAACCTATCCTGTCATCAGGTGGGGTTATTATTCCACCACCCGGATATCATAAACGCACCCGCGAATTATGCCGCCAATATGACATCGTCTATATCTCTGATGAGGTAGTAACCGCATTTGGCCGGTTGGGGCACTGGTTTGCTTCTGAATCCGTGTTCGGCATTATTCCGGATATCATTACATGCGCCAAGGGGCTGACATCCGGTTATGTTCCCATGGGGGCGGCGATTATATCGGATGCCTTAATGAAGGATTTTGATAAACCCGAAGGCGCCGCACGGCCGTTTACAAATGGCTATACCTATTCTGGCCATCCGGTGGCCGCGACTGCTGCGTTAACCAATATGGATATCATGGAACGCGAAGGTATTCTTGCCCATGTGCAGGACGTAGCCCCGCATTTCCAGCAACGCTTGCGGGATATTGGGGACAAATACGATATTATCGGCGATGCCAGAGGCGAAGGTTTGCTTGGTTGTCTGGAAGGCGTGGCGGCATCTGGTGTATCCGAAGAAAAGAAGCTCCAGATTGACAGCAATTTTGGCTATATGATGGACGAAGCCTGTGAGAAACGGGGGCTTCTGGTCAGACCAATTATTAATATGTGCGTGTTCTCACCGCCACTGATTATTACCCGTGATGAAATTGATGCCATGTTCAATATTCTTGAAGAAGCCGTGATTGAGGTGCAGGATAAACTCAAATCTTAACGCCCATATCCTTTGCGTTTGCTATTTAGATTGATTTTGGCATTATAAAAGTAATAAAAAATAATTCTTATCTGATAGGAGGAGATGATGAAGACATTAAAAACACTTATTGCATCAGCGGCTATTACAGCTATCGGCGGTATGGGCGCAACATATGCAGAAGACTCAGAGCTGGTGATTTTTGATTGGGGTGGGTACGAAGACCCTAACTTCTTCCCTGATTATATCGAAAAGCACGGCATGTCACCGACTTATAGCTTTTTCACCGACGAAGAAGAAGCTTTTCAGAAAATGCGTGCCGGATTCAGAGCTGATCTGGGTCACCCATGTTCACAAAGTGTTGTGAAATGGCGTGAGGCAGGCATGCTGGAGCCGATTGATACATCACGTCTATCGCGCTGGGATGACGTTATTTCTGAGTTTAAAACCATTGACGGGTTCAATACCGACGGCAATCAATGGGTAGTGCCAGTTGATTGGGGTTTAACCGCATTAACATATAGAACTGATCTTGTGGATGCCGCAGACACCGTATCACTGCATTCATTTGCTGATCCGAAATTTGCCGGCAGAGTATCCCTGCCTGATAATGTTGATGATGCCTATGCGCTTGGCTATCTGGCCGTTGGTATCAGTGACTGGAACAAAGCAACCGATGCCGATTTCCAGAAAGCATCTGACTTCTTGCGGAAAGTTCACCAGAACATCCGGACATACTGGGCAGATGGGGCAGAAATCAGAAGCCTGATGGCATCTGGCGAAGTCACCCTGTCTTGGTCGTGGAACGAAGTTGGCGTTATTCTGGAAAGCGAAGGCCATCCGGTAGCCATTAACGAAGATACCACCGAAGGCAAGTCCACATGGCTGTGTGGTTATGTGATCCTGAAAGACGGTCAGGGTAACAAAGACAAGGCTTATGATTTCCTTAACGCATGGCTGGATGAGCGCTCAGGCGAATATATGGTCAATGAGTGGGGTTATGGACATTCCAATGCGATGGCTATGGACAAGCATGGCCCCGGTGCCGGATTTGGAACTCTGGAAAGCTATTCAGAAGGAACATTATGGCAAGCCCCGGTTAGCGCTGATCACAGAGAAAAGATGATTGCCGAGTTTGAATTGATTAAAGCCGGCTTCTGATTTTTGACTGTTATGAATACAGAACAGGCGGCTTATGTCGCCTGTTTTTTTATGTGTTAATTCAACACTAATAAAGATGAGCTTCGCCACCCGACTCTGATCGTCTCACCCAGATCATAGACATAACGGCCAGATGTATTTCGCATGGAAACCATAATATCCTTATCGCTATTCGGCAAAGACAGCGTGTAATAAGACATATCACCATAGTAATCGACATTTTTCACTATTGATGAAAACTCATTCTCAGCCTTATCTTTTTTGTTATATAAAATGGTAAACATTTCCGGACGAAACCCGACACATAGCTGATCAAGTGATGTATCCTCAGGGATGATATCACGGGGGAATGAAATCTGACCCAGCGATTCTACATCGACCACGATACTGGTTTTGTTTTTCGATATACATTTCCCTTCAAGGAAATTCATAACGCCGATAAATGACGCTACCCGTCTGCTAACCGGTTTATCATAGATTTCCTGCGGCGTGCCTAGCTGGGCAATATTACCGTCAAACATAACGGCAATCCGGTCGCTCATGATCAATGCTTCTTCCTGATCATGGGTAACCAGAATAAAGGTAATGCCCAATGTGCGTTGAATACGTCGCAATTCATCCTGCATCTGTTCCCGCAGTTTTTTATCCAGCGCTGATAGCGGTTCATCCAGCAACAGCACTTTCGGTTCAAGGATTAAGGCGCGTGCCAAAGCCACCCGTTGCCGCTGGCCACCGGAAAGCGCGTAGGATGGTCTGTCGTAATATCCGTCCAGATCAACCATTTTAAGCATGGCATCAACACGTTCGCGCAATTCCGCTTTAGGCAGGCGCTGTTTGATCAAGCCATAGGCTACATTTTCACCAACATTGAGATGTGGGAAAATCGCATAAGATTGAAACACCATATTGGTCGGGCGTTTATTGGCATCAACACCATTCATGGATTGCTGATTAATAACGACCACGCCATCATCCGGCACTTCCAGCCCGGCGATCATCCGCAACAATGTTGTTTTCCCGCATCCGGATGGCCCAAGCAGAGAGAAAAATTCGCCCTTGGCAATATTAAGATCAATGCCTTTGACTACTTCGAGTTTACCAAAGCTTTTCCTGATATTGCTGAGCTCAACCATCTGTTCATGCATTTGCTCATTCATCATGTTTTTCGATGCCATAACGACTATCCCTTTTCATGCGGTCTTATTCATGACTATGACTTACCAATCAGCTTTTCAGACTTGCGCCGGTAATATTCAAACACAGCTAGCAGAATGAGCGAGATCAACAGCAAGATAAACCCTAACGCCATTATGCTTGGTAATTTTGACGGAAAGCGCAATTGCGCCCAGATATAGACAGGCAGAGTCGGTTCAACTCCTGTCAGAAAAAACGCGATAACAAACTCATCAAGCGAAATGGTGAAACAGATCAGAATACTGGCAATCACCCCCGGCTTAACCAGTGGAAAGATCACCCGCCGGAATGTGCCAAATCTGGTTTCGCCCAGATCAAGCGAGGCTTCTTCTATGCTTCTATCCATATTGTTAAACGCGGAATACAGAATAGACACGGAAAACGGCGTACAGATAAGGATATGACCAAGAATAACCGTCCATATATTGAGCGACACCCCTAGCTGTATCAAGACAATCAGCAAGGCCACCCCGATAATAATCTCAGGCAGGAATAATGGCGCCATGATCAGACCAAAGCTTGGCCGTTTACCAATAAAATCATGCCTTGCCATGGCTCTGGCCGTTAAAATACCGAAACAGGTGCTAATCACCGCCGCCGTGACCGCAATAATCAAAGAGTTTTTCAGGGCGCGATGAAGCGTTTTTTCAGACATTAATCCGATAAACCAATCCATGGTAAAACCGGATAACGGGAACGCAATAATCGAGCTGTCATTAAATGCAAAAAGTGGCAATAGCATAATCGGTGCATAAAGAAACACCAGATAGATAACGACAAAAGTAAACAGAAAGACCGATGGCTTTTTCATTGTGTCTGCTTCCTCAAATAGCGGCGATTGAAGAATAAGAATCCTAATGAAATTAGCAAGACTGTCATCAGCGAGGTGATGGCTAACGCCGCACCAAGCGGCGCATTATTGGCTTTAGAAAATTGCACCTGTATCATATTGGCAATCATCAAACCATCTTTGCCGCCAACCAGTTTTGGCGTCACATAATCACCAATCGTTGGAATAAAGACAATTAACGCCGCCGAAATAATCCCCGGCATGGCCAGTGGTAATGTCACACGGAAAAAGCTACGGATAGCGGAATCCCCTAAATCCTTGGCGGCTTCCAGCATGGAACGATCAATCCGTTCCAGAGAAACAAAAATAGGCAGAATAGCAAAAGGCGCCCACGCATGAGCCAGCGCAATAACAACCGCATTCGCATTATAAAGAATAAAGGATAACGGTTCCTCAATCAGATTAAGCGATAGAAGGCTAGAATTAACAACCCCATTATACCCCAGAATAATTTTCCACAGAAAAATCCGTAACAGATAACTGGTCCAGAAAGGAATGGTAATCAGAAACAGCCAGATCGCTTTATATTTGCCGCCATAAAACGAAATATAATAGGCCATGGGAAAAGCCAGAAGAACAGTAACCATCGTAACGAAAAGCGAAATACTAACCGACCGCTTAATCAGCATAACATAGACAGGATGCGAAAAAATATCCCTGTAATTGTTCAAGGTCGGTGTGCGATCAAGGTCCAGATAATCCTGTGTCCATAAACTAAGGGCAATCATCAAGAAAAGCGGTGCCAGCAATAGCAGGAACCCAAATAGAAAGGGCCCGCCAATTAAACGCCATCCCGCGAAAGATCGTTTCCATTTTGTGCCAAAAGATGAACGTAATGCCATGTACATTCCTTCATGAATTCCTTCAACTTCATTTCTACCTTAGCATAATGCAGGAATAGACAAAGTATAAATCCACACTTTTTAAATAAATGATTACCAGTATTTTTTTTGAAATAAATCACGCTGCCGGAACGAATAGGTATTTGTGATAGGGCAATCATTGATGCCTTCATGCGTGCCTTTTGGACAATACCCATACTGGACACATGCTGGCCAAATCGCTCTATCAACAACATGTAACTCAATGATCTGGCTGATTTAGTCAGATAGCGAAAGGAAAAAGCGATGAAACTACAACTAAAAGAACTGCTTATTGCTACTGCGGCTACGGCTACTCTGGCTAGTGGAATTGCACCTGCACCAAAATGAAGATACCTGCAATGGCGGACGGCATGTCACGCAAAGGCGCACTGCATGCGCTTGATCGTAATCTTCCTACTAGCTAACCACTATAATCCTGCACGGCTTCTTGCGGTGCCGGATTATGACTAATTACATGAGATTTTAGAACAATGACGGAACATTCCCACACGACTAATACCGGTGCCATTAATGCTCGCAATAGTATTGATACATATTTGCCACATGCGGTGGGTGTTGGCTTCAAGCCCCAGCATCTATCCGCCATAATGCAGGATTCCAGCGGCGTGGACTGTCTTGAAATTCATGCAGAAAATTACATGCTTGATGGCGGCCAGCGCAAAGCCATGCTGGAACAACTGGCAATGGATTTTCCCATATCATGCCATGGTGTCGGGCTTTCTATTGGCGCGCCCCAACCGCTAAATACCGCGCATCTGAAACGCTTGGTTAAATTGCTGGACTGGCTTCAGCCTGCTGTGTTTTCAGAACATCTGGCATGGAGCACCCATGGTGACATATTCTATAATGATCTGTTGCCAATGCCTTATACTAAATCGGTGCTTGATAAGGTTATGGTATGCGTTCGGCATCAACGTGACCGCTGGCATAGGGGCGGTCAGCGGCCAGATATTCCTGCGCTGGTAAAACATAATTATGCGGTGATTGATAGGTTATCGCACCGGATGTTCAGCACCATTTATATTAGAGCCAGACATATTAGCACCAGACATATTATCATTAGTTGATTTAACCATTTGCGGTGCCGGTTCATCAGCACAATTCATGACCGGAAACATGGATTTCAACCGGTGATGATATTGCCCTACTCCGCTTTCCAGTTCGGACAGCATAATGCCATCAAAAGCGCTGGATTTCATAGCTTCATATGACCACTCAATCAGATGCATGTCTTCTATGCCGGTAATCGCATCAATGCGGGCGGCCAGATGCCGTGCGACGCGTGTCACCCGATCTTCGTTTGGTCGGGCATAACTCGCTGACCGCTGAATACTGGTTCCAGTAGTCATCGGAATATCCTGATAAAAGATAACACTATCCGGATAAAGTCCAATCACCTGATTAGGAAATAGCAAAATATAATGCCATGCTTTCGGCAATGATGCCCATGGTTCTGGTAAATGCTGAATAAGGTTCCGGTAGTTGCGCGTTGACCACATATATGACGGTGACGGGTTAAAATTTCCAACCGATAACGCGGTATCGCCTGTAAGATGATAATCCTGATAATCCTTGCCATACAAATCCTGCAATCCCGGATGGGCAATCGGTACATGATAGCCTTCGTTGTCAACATCACGGATAGCTTTCCAGTTCACGTTCCATATCTCAGACTTAAATGGCGCGGTTGCCGGTACCAGATCAGCCAGTTGTTGTGGCTGGATAAGCGCGTCATGCGGTGCCATGATCTCTTTCACGCTAGGCTGATGCCCGGGCTTGAAACGGATAAAAATAAACCCTTGCCAAATCTCACACTCAATGGGTTTTAATCCCCATTCCACCGGATCAAGATCGGGCAGAGTTCTTGGCCGTGCCGGTGAGCGCAAAGTGCCGTCCAGATTAAAGCTCCATCCATGGAACGGACACACCATCGCGTTTTTACAAATTCCATTTTCTTCGGTGACAACACGCGACCCCCGATGCCGGCATAAATTATGAAAGGCGCGAATAACCCCATCTTCGCCACGGATAATAAGCGCACGTTCACCAACCAGATCAAAGGTAGTAAACTGGCCTTTTTCGGGAATATCATTGCTATGGCAAACCATTTGCCAGTGGCGCCGAAACAGCGTTTCTGATTCCAGCGCAAACAGCTCATCATTAAAATATGTCCAGCCGGGTAACCCGAACCGATCTTCAGGATTTGGAAAAACATCATCTGCCACGACTTATTCCTCACAATGTCATAATGGGTTATATTATCCTAATTATGCCCAAAAAGGAAGCCAGCATCGCTTTCTAGCCCTGCCGCATGATATCCATGACGCATGGTATGTCTGGCAATTGCTGCAATCCTCCCAGAGCGATTTCTAGCGTGCTGGCGATGTCATGATCCAGTCGTGATCCAGCCAGAGCATGAAATTTCTGGCGTAAAATATCATCACTAACCGCATCTTCCGGATCACCAATGGCTTCGGTTGGCGCTGATTGATATTGCTTCCCATCTGTTGTCCGGATACTTGCCTGGGCAAATCGTTGACGGGGAAAAGCCGCATTAAATTGATCATTGCTCGTTATTCTGATCTTTCCGGCCATGGATTGAATAGCCGGATCAGCCAGACCAGCCGCTGATATATCATCAACACCAATCGTTCCACGCCACGCCGCCACAGCAACAGAATATGGCAGGGAATACTGGGCTTCTTCTGTGGTTTCGGCCATGGAACATAGCCGCACAGCTTCATCAAAGCTGCTTATCTCTATGTTGGCAATCTGATCTGCGGATATATCATGTTGTCGCATGACATGCCGAACCGCCTCAACCGCCGGTTGCGCCCAGCGGCACACAGGATAGAGTTTTATATATTGCTCATTCATATAATGATGTACCCCAAGATCAGCCCAGTATCCGGCAACATCCGCACCCTCAATGCTGATCGCTGGCGCACCGGTGAATCC
>Ga0233444_10004046_pt1 | contig 14222 bp, 3 predicted proteins | sample SI_124_October20_6_FD_182792 | JGI IMG/M metagenome (GOLD analysis project Ga0233444, IMG submission 182792) | Seawater microbial communities from Saanich Inlet, British Columbia, Canada - SI_124_October2016_10_MG | ecosystem: Environmental > Aquatic > Marine > Inlet | place: Canada: British...
TTGCATCCGATACCGCCAAGGAAATTGCAAAGTCTACAGACTGGCCTGGACAATATGTATTGCCAGTGATATTGGTCGCTGTGATCGTCGGATCTGGTAAAGCCGATACATTGAAAGTTACAGAGCTAGTTTGCGTAAAACACGCATTCGAATCTATTGTTCCGCCCGATAAAGCAAGATTATACACTCTAACATCAATGAAATTAGAATTAACAAGCGTATGTGATGCGTTTGCTAGAGGATCAAAAGTGATCTGATCCGAGGTCGAAGAAGCACCCACTGTATATTCTACGACTCCATTGATTCTAAACTCATACGATAGTCCTCCACTGGCGCGAAGTACTACATCCTCCCCATTACAAATGGAGTATGTAGTAGGCGTATTAACAACAGTATTACTTGGATCTCTTAGGGTTCCAGAAGGCCCTGGGGTAACACCAATTCTTACAACTTGTAGACCATCATTGGTGCAGCTTTGTCCATTGGCGAGAAGAATGACATTTCTCCTGAATAGTGATGATTCTGTAAGAGGTACTCCAGTAAAACTTAAAGTTGAAGTAGCTCCTCTTGCTCCAGGTATATCAAGCCAAGTTGAAGTAAGCGTATCGGTTCTTTGTTGCCATCTATACGAGATTATTGTACCACTAATTGTAGCACTTGCAAGGGCTGTGCTTTGGATAATGCCTGGTATTTTTCCAATACACACAGCGGTAGTTGTTGCCGAAATGGTTCCTAATGAGATTGCTTCACTTTCTTCTAAAAAGAGCGTTGTAGTGACTTGTGCGCTACATGCTCCAGAACTCATTCGAACGGTTACGGTAACATTATCAGAAACACCAAGAATAGTGTTTGGCATCGTATAGGTGAATGTGGTGCCACTAACGGTTGTAAAAGCACTACCGTTGATACTATATTCGTAAGTTGGGCTTGGTACAGCAGCTATAGAGCCCACGGTAAAGGAAACTGTTTCACCACTGCAAAAAGTATTGCCTACAATATTGGTTGCAACAATTGTTGGGGTTAAAGAAGCTGTTACACTAAATGTGACTGAATTTGTGTCCGAATAACATGCATTAGAGTCAATAGTATTCCCTCCAGTCAATGGCAAGTTATATACACGCACTTCAACAAAGTCTGTATTAATAATATTATGAGATGCATTAGCGAGGGGGTCAAATACTATTTCATCAGTCGTATTGGAACTTCCAACTGTATATCGAACGGCGCCATTAATTTTGAATTGATAAGACCGTCCTCCACTAGCCCTAAATTCAATAGGTTCTCCCTCACAGATCGAATAAGTACTTGGTGCACTAACAACATTAAGCGCTGGGTCTTTTAAGGTCGGTGATGGTGGAGCTGTTACAGAAATTAAAACTTGAGTTCCAGTCGTTGTACAACTCTGACCATTAACACTTGAAATAACATTTCTTCGGAACAAGGTAGACTGCGTCAAAGGAACCCCTGCAAAACTTAGGGTAGATGAAGATCCGCGAGATCCTGGAATATCAACCCATGTTGATGTGGGTAGATTCGTGCGTTCTTGCCAGCGATAATTAATTGTCGTTCCGCTAATAGTAGCAGAAGCAAGGGCTGTACTCGAAATATTACCAGGTATTTGTCCAGCACAAACAGAGGCATTCGTCAGGCTGATGGTGCCTATTGAAATAATTTCACTTTCCTCTAGGAATAAGGTTGTAGTAACTTGTGCTGCACAAGATGCTGAGCTCATTCGCACCGTAAGCGTTACATTGTCAGAAACACCAGGGTTCGTGTTTGGCATTACATACGTAAAAGTAGTACCGCTAATGGTCGTATATGAGCTTCCATTAATACTGTATTCAAATGTTGGAGTATCTACTACTGATGTTGAACCCACTGAAAATGAAACACGCTCTCCCACACAAAATGTATTACCAACAATATTAGTGGCCGTAATTGTTGGACTAGGTGATGCGCTTATAGAAACTATAACAGGGAAAGATTCTTCAAAACAAGCATTGGGATCAATGGTATTTGCTCCAGCTAGAGGTAGGTTATAAACCCGAACTCTAACATTATCGTTATTAATAAGCGTGTATCCAGAATTGACAAGGGGATCAAATGTTACCTCTTGAGAAGTATTAGAACTACCAATAGTATAAGTTGATGAACCGTTGATTGTAAATTCATAAGAGCGACCTCCAGAGGCTCTGAATTCTGCTGGAGAACCATCACAGATAGATAGTGTTGCAGATGCTGTTATTAGGTTCAGATCAGGGTCTTTGAAACTTACCACAGGAGCGTTTGTTACATTAATCTGAACTTGTGGTGTTTCGTCAGTACATTGTTGACCTAGATAAGTTGTTATGGCTTCACGCTTAAATTGCGTACTGGAGTTTAAGGGGGTCCCGGTAAAATTAAGGGTGGAGGAACGACCTCGAGAACCTGCCACTAATGTCCAAGTTGAAACACCTGAAACTCTTTGATACCACTGATAGCTTACCGTTGCTGAGCTAATCGTAGAAGTGGCTAATGCAGTACTAATAATATCTCCAGGTACTTCCCCTTCACACACTGATAAATCCGTTACAGATATCGTTCCAACTGAACTTAGTTCGTTCTCATAAAGATATAGTGTACGGGTCACTTGAGAGGTACAGGAAGCGGTGCTCACTCGTATGGTTACGGTAGCGCTGTTAGAAACTCCAGGCGTATCAGGAAAGGCATAACTAAATGTAGAAGAACTTCCCAAACTAGTCCATGATCCAGAGCCTCCAGTGATGAAATACTCGTAAGTGGCTGTAGAATCGGAGACAGCAAGCGATATATTAAAGTCAACGGTAGCACCTGGACAGAAAGTATTTCCAACAATATTGGTAGCCGTAATTTGAGGGTTTGGTAGTGTCGCGACATTGACTGTTACAGAAGCAGATAATGAAGAACAAGCGTTGGCGTAGTCAATAACATTTCCAGCAGTTAGTGGTTTGTCATATACAATAACATCAACAATGTTACCATCAGCAAAGGTATAACTTACAATACCGTTGTATAAGGGATCAAATGTAATTTGATCTGACGTATTGGAAGCACCTACTGTATAGAAGACAGCATTATTTATTCGGAATTCGTACGAAAGTCCTCCCGATGCGATAAAGCCTGTTGTTGCTCCGGAACAGATATCATGAGTAGTTGGTGTTGAAACCGATACATTGTCCGGCGTTCTAAAATCAAATGAGGGCCCTGGTCCAACTGTGATAGCTAACGAATTGGATGATTCTGAACACGATTGTGCATTTAAAATAGAGACAACTGAACGTCGATAATACCGAGTTCCAACAGGGAGTGATGGGGGCTGATAAGTACTATCGTTGGCCAGACTAATCAATGTCCAACTAGTGGTTCCATTAGGAGAGAACTCCCATTGATAGTCCCCATTTCCAGCAGTCGCACCGTTAATCGTCCCAGAGGTAACATTGGTTATTAATTGTGGTATTTGCCCCAGACAAATGGTTTGATTTCCAGCAATAGCCCCTGCAATAATCGTATTTACTGTCATCGTAATAGTGTAGGACGTATCGATACATCCAGAATTACCAATAACATCTACAAAGACCGTTGACCCATCCGAAATTGCGTTATCTGCAACTGAATAAGTGTTGGAAGCAGAGCTTTGAACCACCGTTCCATTTAATCGGAAATCGTAACGAGTAATTGATCCTGTAGCAGTAATCGTGAAAATCGTATCGCTTGTGGAATTTGAGCATACGGTGTTTCCTGTTCGATTTGTACTAAACGAAGTAATTGTTGGAGCTGAAATAGGATCAATAGTAATCGTAACTTGATTACTCAAGCTTTCACAAGAAACCGAATTGAGAGTACTAACAACAACTCTTCGAAAAACGGTTGTATTAGACAAAACGGGAGGATCATAGGTCGAACTATTTACTCCTAAATCAGACCATATTGAACTAGACGGTGTTCTACTTTCCCATCTGTATGTAACCGAGCCAGAAGCTGATGGAAGAGTTGTGTTAAATATGACTCCTGGATCAACACCAGAACAAATTGTTGAAGTAACAATTCCAATTTGATTTGGTGTTGTATTAAAACTATTTACGGACATAGTTAGGGTTTCCGTAGAAGAACAACCGGTTCTGTTAGGCAGCGGAAATACTTCAACCTGAATAACTTCGCCATCCAACACGTTGGAAACCGTCATAAATGACTGTGTATTTGGAAGTAATGACTGGGCGACACCATTCCTTCTAAACAAGTAGCTCGGAGAGGTTGCTCCTGAGACTGAGGTCGTAAATGTCACCGTATCTCCCTCACAAACCGTGTTGGTCGTTTCATTTGAAAGAAGAATAACAGATGGGGAAGGCCCTGCAGAAACAGTAAATGAAATTGTATTTGAAATGTAGCTAAGAGAAGGCGAATCACACTTAACCCCATTAAAATTGGCGGATGCTAAACGCCTAAATGATATGCTAGAAGAAATGGGCCCTGGATCAAAAGTTACTGAATTTGCTGAAAAAATATTGTTCCAATTTACTCCATCAAAAGACTGCCATTGATACTCTATAAAAGCACCTTCGGATTGAAGGGTCGGTACTGGCGCATTAAGGGAACCTATCGCTACGGGGTCAGCACCACCACATAAAGTCGTACTCGCAGAATACGAAATAATGTTGTTACCTGTCATCGAATTCACACGTATCGTGTAAGTGTCATCCGAAGTACAACTACTTGTACTAGAATGGGCAACCACTCTGAAAATCATTCCATCAATCAGCGTTATCGTCGAAAGAGAGGTGTCAAAAGTAGAAGAGGCTGAACTTTGGTAGGGAATAGAGTTGGCATAAAAGTCATATTGAGTAGCGCCTGACGTAGTCGCTGTCAAAATAATATCATCTCCTTCGCATACAACATTGCTCCCGCTCGGTGTGACGCTACTCGTGAGTGTAACACTGCTAACATTGCTTATACCTATCGTCACAATATTAGAAATATTGGTAGTTGGTGAAGGCGTACAAGTTACTCCACTAGTAGTATGTGTTACCAAACGACGGAATTCATAAGTACCAACAGCATACTGTGGAGGATCATAATTTTCTGAACTCACACCTAAATTTGTCCAAGTAACAGTTCCTGCATTACGTCGTTGCCATGAATAATTAATAACGGTATTCGAAAGTGATGGAGTCAATGAACCTGCACTCGAAATTATACTCGGATTTTCAATTGAACAATAGGAAGCTTGTCCTGTAAAGATTGTGTTGTTACCTGTTAGCGCGCTCATAAAGAGAACCACTGAATCGCCATCCGATTCAAGGGTTGTATCCTCACAGCCATTGGCATCTGTAACCCTTACGTCAATGACCATTTTAGAAGTCAAAACTATGGAAGGATGACCTAAATCAATTAAATTACCGCTAACAGCAGCAGCAGGTGCTGTATTAGAAACGGTACCGTCTCCTATGAAGAAAGTGTAGCTTACACCAGAGGATGGAAGTGCCGTTATGATTGGTGGATTATCTCTACAAATAACATTTGTTGATAAACTAGGCGGGTTTAATTGAGCAACCGGTTGAGCAAATACAAATGCCACAGAGGGGGAAGAAACACGGGTACAACTTCCATTGGTTACCTCTACTGTAATTGCATCTCCGTTTAAAAAGGTTGAAGAATACACGCGAGAGGCTCCTGACTGAACCGTATTTCCATTCTTCTTAAAGGTATAAGTTCCGCTGGCTACGGCAGAAGCTAAAAATTGAATAGGCTCCCCTACACAAACTCCTGTTGGATTGTCTGATGTGAGGCTAACAGAGAACGATGGTACTACTGTTATAGTGGCATAATTGGAAACCTCTGAAGGCGAACTTGTTCCCGAACAGACCACCCCGTTGTAATCAACAGTAGCAATACGTCTGAATTGGGTGGTTGTGGTTACGACATTTGCAGCAGGATCGTAGTCTTGGTTATTGGCTCCAACAATATTTACCCATGAACTAGTAAAGCGTTGCCACTGATAACGAATATTCGCTGTTGGAATGGAAGGTGTAGGATTTGAAAGAGCACTAATCGCAAGAGGATCTTCCCCCTCACAAATTGTTTGTGCTGTATTGGTAATCGTATTACTTCCTACCATATCAATTTCTTGAATAGTGTAGGACAATTCATTGGTACAACCCGTACCTCCAGGATCGCTGTAAACAACTATCCTGAAAACGCTATTATGAGATACATCAGAAACGGAATAGGTGTTTAATGCTGAAGGGCCTTGTTTGGATACCGTATCAACAAAAAACTCATAGGATTGACCCGTTGATGAACTGGCTGTCAAAGTAATTCCGTCATTCCTACAAACTGTATAGTTAATCACAGGAGAAGAAGTAGAACTATTGGTAATTGTTACGGTTAAACTTGGGGCAGCAACGTTGTTCCCCATTGTTATAGTAACTACCCCTGTATAGGTTGAAACACAAGATAATGTATTAAACGTATTTGTCGTTTGGCGTCTAAACTCATGAACTCCATCCGCCAAAACAGGAGGGTCATAATAATTGTCATTAGCACTCAGCACTAGGGTCCATGAGGAAAGTGAAGGGCTTACTTGACGGGTTTCCCATGCGTAGGATAAAGTTCCACCATTCAAATTAGAAATAGTGGATACAGAATTAATTACTTCCGGGTTGGCACCAGAACAATAATCTGTTTTGGTTGTTGAAATCCCATCTGAGGTAGCGGTATTGAACTCATTTATATTCAGGGTAATTGTTGCTACAGAAGAACAACCACCGGCATTAGATACAAAAACGGAAAGCTCATCCCCATGGCTTAATGGTGTCGTAATACTTGCGGTGCTAAGTACATTTCCACTTACCGCAGCAGCAGGGATTTGCACACCATTTAAATAAAATGTATGCGTAAGCCCAGCACCCGAAGGAGTGGCTGTAATGTCAGGAAAATCACCTTTACAAAAAGTATTTAGTGTAAGTCCTGACATCACAGGAGTAGCCAGTGAAAAAGTGTTGAAAGTAAGCGTTGCTGTGGTAGAAGTACAATTTCCTGAATAAATTTTAGCGGAGACCTGTTGTCCTGAAACTAATGCATTGGTCGTATATGTCCTTGTGGTTGTGGCTCCCTGCCCTACCCCATCAATAAAAAATTGGTAGGTTTCGCCCGAAATTCCTGAAACTCCATTTAAAATAATGGTTACGTCACTTCCCAAACATATTGAAGTCGTAGATGTTGATATGGTTCCTGAAGGAATCGCTCCCACGGTAATTGCATGCCCCGTAGAAACCCAGGATCCTGAATTATTCGTACATGATGTAGACCCGTTGTTAAGGCTCAATTTTCTTCGGAATCGATGCGTCCCAACAGGGAGGTTAGCTGGCAGATCTAAAAAAGGAAACGTAGAAGCTGTAACTACATCAGACCAAGACCCAGAACCATCTCTGAGTTCTTGCCATTGATACACAAAGGTAGACGTTGAAATATTTGGTGTAGGCGTTGCTGAAACTGTAATTCTCCCAGGAGTTTCTCCGAAACAGATTGTTTGTGTTGCTGTAGCAACTGTATGGGATCCCGATAAACTATTGATCAAGAGTGTCTGGGTTACTGTATCGGAACACCCGGTTCCATCTGAATTAAGAAAAACAACTACAGTAAAATCATCAGAATCACTTATAGCACCCGTTACTGCCCAGGTAGCAGTAGTCGTAATTCCCGAAAGTGGGGATCCATTTTGAAAAAATTGATATGCTCCCACCCCAGTAGATCCAGAAGCATCCAGTTGTACACTGACACCCTCGCAAATAATATTATCATTAATAAGAGCAAGTGTTGCGGCATTTCGTAAGACTAAGCTAGACGTAGTACTAGGGACGTTGATAGTAACAACATTGGAATAATTAACACAGGTTTTTCCATTAAGATTCGAAGTTAAGACACGTCGGTATTCCGTATTCGAAGGAACGCTTGAAGGCGCAAAACTTGCTGCATTAGCAGACGGAACAGATGTCCATGTAGCAGTCCCCACTAAACGTGATTCCCAGGTAACACTAATAGATCCTGTAGCTGTAGGAGAGTCTACATCAGTGATGGCAGCAGGTGAAACTGAGAAGCAAATAGATTGATTCCCACTAATTGTGTTTGCAGAAGTTGTTAAATCAAATTGATTAATGAATATAGTAAGCGTTACAGTATCAGAACAACTACTCCCCAGATTTTGAACTGAAGCGGTTAAGATATCTCCATTACTAAAATCCGTTCCCGAGACCGTAAATGTATGGGTTGTTCCTCCAGACACAGGCCCTCTAATGAGTGTTGCCCCATTAAAAAGAAGGTATTGAGGTGAATTTATACCCGAAGCTGTAATGTTTAAAACAACATCATCTGAGTCACAGATGGTGTTGTTATAATTAGGCGATGGCATTGCGAAATAGCTGATGGTAGGATTTAAATTCACCGTTTTTGTCACCAGGTTTGAAATACTTTCACAACTTGAGCCGTTCAATCCAATCGTTACCTTTCTTCTATAAGTGGTGGTGGTTGACAAACCTGTAGTGAATGTGTAATTGGCTGTATTGGCTCCCCCAATATCAACCCATCCAGTACCTGTATTGAATTGCCATTGATAGGTTTTTGTCGCTGTTCCAATTAATGGATTAGGACCCACAACACCAGACAGTTGCGATGGTGTTTCGCCACTACACAGTGTCTGATCACCCCCAACATTATGAGAAACTGAATCAAAAGCATTAATTCGAACTTGAGCTTGTTCTTCACTATAACAATCAGTAGTTGAACTGGTATAACTTCTTAGAGTAACAATATCTAAATCAGTAAGGGTTGTAGAAGAATAGGTTTTACTAGTGGACGATTGTACTGAGGTCGTCACAGTACCAGAATAAAGCAAATATTCAAACCAAATACCAGAACCGCCTCCGGTAAATACAAAATTGTCACCTTCACATGAAGTGTAGGAAGTTTTGTTGGACGTTAAAGAAATGGTGGGGACATTCTGTGTTAAAACACTGTAAATATTAGAGTAATTCGTACAGCTTCCTTGGTAATATTTAACTCGAACATTCGTTGTTCCGACAAAGCCACCAAGTGTAAAAGACGATTGTGAAGAAGATGCTGCTACGCTCCAAAAGGAAGATGCGGCTGGCTTCGTTTCAAACACCCAACCTGTATAGGTGGACTCGGTTGCATTGATTGTAATAGGTGTATTTGCACAAATAGTAATTTGATTTGAACCATCAAAAGAGCCCGCAGAAGTACTGATTAAAGGGTCTGCGCTAGGGTTTGAAACGACTGTAACAGTAACTGATTTTGAATTATTGGAGGTGTTGCTATCCACATAATTTACTGTAGTCTGAGAAACAGTAACTTCAAAAGTAGCATTGGTAACACCTGCACCAGACAAAATTAAACCAGTAACAACCGGTTGTGCAATATTATTGAATGTGTAAAATGCTGAGCCACCTGGCGTGATCGTGATTTGGGGTCCTGAAAAAGATGATAAAACAGCCGTAACGTCTGTGGTTGTTCCCCCTGACAAATAGGCTGTCAATAAAATCTGGGTCCCTGTACTGGTAAGTGTAATTGTGTTGGCTCCGTTGTTCTCTAATTCTACACGGAATTGCGGAGTGGCGTTTTGACATACACTAGTAGGAGCGACACCGCCAACGGTAATGTCATTAACCTCAAGATCAATGGGTAATTGACCAAAAGATTTTATAGTAGCAAATAAGGCTACTAAAAGTAGTAAATGTTTTTTATAAGTTCCCACACTATGTGAAGACGCACTTTAATATAGTTAACCATTATTATAACGACTTCATTACAAAATTATTGCATTTGTTGGGAATTCAAAATATTTCACGAAGCTTTTTAACATTATTTGTTAATTACTATCAACATTGATGTTTGATTTGCGTTTCTTTTGAAGTATTTTTGGTTTGTTATGTCGTTAAAAAAAACTTCAATACTATTTTTATTTATAGCAAGTCTAAATAGCTGTAAAACAGACACTAAGACCTATTCTATAGAGCAGTTAGAAATACGTAATTACAATTATATACCGCACTACTTTTTTGACAAGAACCCATTAACAGGTACTGTTGTTGAAAAAAGGGTTAAAAACGACAAAACTGTTAAGTACTTTGTTAATAACGGTGTCAAAAATGGCGCTTACACGGAAATAATTAAAAAGAATATACTCCAAGTAGAAGCAAATTATAAAAACGGAAAGTTGGATGGAGATTATACTACTTATTTTACGACCGGAATTATTCAAGAACAAAAAAGATACATACAAGGTCTTGTTGATGGTAAACGACGCTATAACTGGCCAAATGGCTCCCCGAAAGAAATAAACAGCTTTCGTAATGGGGTCTTGACCAACAACACTTTTTTTTATTTTCCGAATGGTCAATTACAAAAAAAAATGTATTATAATCAGCGGGGGAGAAAAGATTCTATTTGGATAGAATACCATAGTAATGGAGTCCTAAAAGATAGCGCCAAATACAATAATGGTAAATTAATCAAACGTTTTCAATATGATCGAGAAGGTAAGAAAGTGTCGTAATGTTTTTGGAATATTTTCATTCTTGTGCTTAACAATAGTTTCATGTGAACAGGGAGTTGCAGGTCCAAAAAACTATTCACCCGAAGAGTTGACATTTAAATTAATTAGGGGGGAATGGGATCTTCAGAAAACAGTCAAAGGTAGAGAAGCAGTTAATGGAGGCGTAACTTTAGATTACATCACAAAAACAATGACCCTCGAAACCAATCGATTCAACACTTATACCACTTCTCATATTCCATGGGGATCTAAATATCAATCGGAATTAAAAAAGGGTGTTTTATCTGTCTTCAATGGAACACAAACCACTTATTTCACTTTCAAAGTCAAAGCCAGTCGAGATGGTAAACAATTGATTTTGGAAAACATCAACAATGGGGATCAAGAATTTTATATCCGGAAAAAATAATCCGATTTCGCTGATTCGAGTAAATAGAACCCTATGCATTCTCTGGGGGTTTTCTTTTTTTATCGTAAACGCACAAACGGAAATTGATACGAGCTATTTTCCCGATGGCAGTATCAAATCAATTGGCTTTTTAAAGAATAAAGAAAAAGACAGTTCTTGGATTTTTTACCATTCGAATGGTGCTGTAAAAATGGAGGGAATCTATCTCAGCGGAAAGAAAAACGGTGTGTGGGATTATTATTTACCCAATGGAGTGTTGAGCCACCGACTTTGGTATCGTAATGACAGCCTCCATAAGAAAGAAAATTTCCTGCATAAAAATGGCTCTTTTGAAAAACGAAACCCTCCGAAAAACATAAAGAACCGACGCTAGCCAAAGCGCAGCCTTCATTTTCATATCTTTACTGTTGTTAGACTATATTCATGATCCGTATGACGGTCCGTTTTATCGGAATAACCATTGCCATTCTTTTGAGCATGCTAGTTCATCGTGACTCCTTTACAGTCAAAGAGTTACATCGTCATTATCTGATCAATAGCCCTTTTAAAGAAACTAAAAAACTATCCAAAAAAGAACGTCTCGCGGCAGGATTACCACCTAACACCTACAATGAAAGGGTTTATGAGTTGACAATGAATCCTCTTTTGGGCTACCCAACTCCAGAGAAACTTCAAGAATTACAACGAAATCTTAATCAAGTAAGAAAGAAAGCAGCACGCTTTGACATTTCCGCTAAAGCCCCAGGGGAAACTATTGCCAACAGCTGGAATTCTATCGGGCCCAACAATGTTGGCGGAAGAACACGTGCTGCATTGTTTGATATATCCGATGTTGAAAAAGATAAGGTGTTTGCAGGCGGAGTGAGCGGTGGACTTTGGGTTCACCAAGATATAGATAATAGCAGTCCCGTCTCTTGGTCCAAAGTAAATGGTGTACCTAGTAATCTTGCAGTAACGATCATTGTTCAGGACAAAAACGAACCAACACTACTATTTGCTGGAACTGGAGAATCATATACCACAGGGGACGCTATAGGAAATGGAATCTATCGTTCAACTGATGGAGGTGTCAACTGGTCTTTGATCTATGGGACTGGCACAAGCTCTGTTTCCACGTCTGATACCAGTTTTGGAGGTGTGACAGAATTCGATGTTGATGGTAGATTTTATGTGAACGACATGGCTTTTTGGGATCCTACCCCTGGCAATACTACCAATGATGACGAGATAATTTTTGCAGCACTTGGAGCTGCTTACAATAGTAATTTCGATGGAGCTAGCACCAGTACCTATATGGGTACTAATAGTTACGGCCTATATAAATCTATCAATAAAGGACAGAATTGGCAGAAAATCAATACGTTGATCTCTACAAGCTTTGGAACCGGTGAAGACATCAACGACATAGAAATAGCGGCAGACAACACCCTATGGATCAGCACCACAAATAATGTCTATGGCTCTCAGAGTGGTCGTATGTACTCCAGTAGCGATGGAACCAATTTCACCCTTCACAATCCAAATTTCCCCGGAGTTACACAAACAGATATTGGTCGCGTAGAGATTGAACCCAGTGGACAAGACAGTGCTACTTTTTATGTGTTAATCAACGATCAAAGCAATAATGAAGCGGAAATTTACAAAACCACCGATGGATTTGTATCGCTCACCAAACTCAACGAGCCTAATGATGCACACACTGACATTCCTGCCAATGATTTCACGCGTGGACAGGCATTTTACGACCTTGAAATAGAAGTAGACCCTAGCAATGACAACCTTGTATATGTAGGTGGTATTGATTGGCATCAATCGACTAATGGGGGGGCTAATTGGAGTCAGATGACACGATGGAGTACTGCCAATACAGCTAATTATTCTTTAGTTCATGCCGATCAACACGGCCTTTACTTCCGTCCTGGAAACTCCAATCAAGCCATTGTTGTCAACGATGGAGGGGTCTCTTACGTATCCGACTTATCAATGTCAACAACCAACGATGTCTTTACCGATCAAGAAACCGATTTCATCACAACTCAATTTTATAGCGTCGCACAAACCCCTAATGGCTTTAGTCCAGATTTTATAACGGGTGGTACTCAAGACAATGGAACGCATCGCTTAATTAACCCTTCAGGCTCCCCTCAAAATTCAACTCTTATTGTTGGTGGGGATGGGGGATATACTTATATCGATCAAGTAAGTCCCACCTATTACATCGCCAACTATATCTACAACAACTATATACTAAGGTTTGAGACCGGTAGCATAGACACCTTTTCAACCCTTAATATTTCAAACCCAGGGGATCCTGATTATAATGAAGGAGACTTCATCAACCCCGGTGTTCTAGATTCCAATCTCGATATTTTGTATGTAAATGCTTCTATGGGAGGAACCGAAAGAATTCGAAGGTTTAAAGACCTTGACACCAATGCGCCCACAGATGACTATATGCCCATCATAGCTGCCATGGACGATTCTCCTTCAACCTTTGAAGTATCTTCTTTTACTACCTCCTCTACCGTTTTACTAGTCGGTCTTGATTCTGGAAAGCTCATCAAAATAGCCGATGCAGAAGGTGCATCTCCAGTAGACACTACCCTAGCGAATAATTTGGGTAGCATCTCAGACGTTCAATTTGGAGCCAATGAAAATGAAATTTATATGACCTACTACAACTATGGGGTCAACAATGTATATCACACCATCGACGGAGGTACTACTTGGAGTCAAAAAGATGGAGACCTGCCCGATATCCCCGTTTGGGCAATTCAACACAACCCCTATGATCAAAATGAAGTCATTCTCGCTTCCGGTCTTGGAATATGGCAAACAGATAATTTTCTTGACAGCAACCCCAATTGGACACAGTCATACAACGGTATGAGTGATGTTGCTGTTCATGATTTACAATTTCGAGGTACGTCTGCTCTCAACAATCGAGTGTTAGCAGGAAGTTACGGACGAGGCATATTCACAGGGAGTTTTACAGATGCTATTGCACCTACCGCTGTACTTACGGACACCGATTCAGACAATGTGGTTAGCAACACAGATGTTGTTACCATTACGGCCAGTTTCTCCGAAGCCATGACCGCAACGCCTACTCTTTCCATCAGCGGACTGATCACCAATACCTTACTTACTCAAGGAAGCGGCACCGCCACTTGGACATACACTTGGAATGTTGCCGCAGGAAGCCCTGCCAACGGTGTCTATACCGCC
>Ga0233444_10004050_pt1 | contig 14217 bp, 9 predicted proteins | sample SI_124_October20_6_FD_182792 | JGI IMG/M metagenome (GOLD analysis project Ga0233444, IMG submission 182792) | Seawater microbial communities from Saanich Inlet, British Columbia, Canada - SI_124_October2016_10_MG | ecosystem: Environmental > Aquatic > Marine > Inlet | place: Canada: British...
GCGAAATGGGGACTGTGGATTTGCTTACCCGAGAGGGTGAAATTGTTATTGCCAAACGCATTGAAAATGGATTGCATGATGTAATGGCCGCATTGGCACTATATCCAGGTAGCGTATCTGTAATTGCCGATCAATATCATTCTATTGTAACTGAATCAGGTCGCTTGAGTGATCTGTTCACCGGCTATATTGATTCTGACCAACAACCTGTATCATCCCCTCCCTTGATTAGTATTATGGAAGCTAATGACGATGAAGAGGTGGATTCTGGCCCAGATCCTGTCGAAGCAGAAAAACGCTTTAATATTCTTGAAAAACAGCTCACTTTAACCTTAAAAATGCAAGCACAGCATGGCAGAACCAGTCCTGAAACGGCACAGGCCCATGTGAAGCTGAGTAAGCTTTTTGGACCAATTAAGTTAGTGCCCAAGTACTTTGTTCAGATTAGTTCTCTGCCACGTTTAGCCCTGCATCGAATCCGCAAACAGGAAAAGCACATCAGTCAAATTTGTATCGAATTGGCTGGCATGCCGCGCAAGCTATTCTTACGAGAATTTCCCAACAATGAAACCAATACTGAATGGATTGAAGACTTAATTAAGCGACAAAGCCCCTACTCATCAGTGATTAAGCATTACCGTAAGGACTTAGTACGAGCCCAGAGAAAACTAGAGGTCATTGAAACGGAAGCTGGTATTTGCTTATCTGATATCAAAGAAATCAACCAGCGTATGTCTCTTGGTGAAGCTCAAGCACGACGAGCCAAAAAAGAGATGGTAGAAGCCAATTTACGATTGGTAATTTCTATTGCTAAAAAATATACTAACCGTGGACTCCAGTTCCTAGACTTAATTCAGGAAGGTAATATCGGCTTAATGAAAGCTGTAGATAAGTTTGAATACCGCCGTGGCTATAAGTTTTCTACTTATGCTACCTGGTGGATTCGCCAAGCTATCACCCGATCTATTGCAGATCAGGCGCGCACCATCCGAATTCCGGTACATATGATTGAAACGATCAACAAGCTTAATCGCATCTCCCGTCAAATGCTGCAAGAGATGGGCCGTGAACCAACTCCAGAAGAGTTAGGTGTGCGAATGGAAATGCCTGAAGATAAAATACGCAAGGTGCTTAAAATTGCTAAAGAACCTATTTCTATGGAAACACCCATTGGTGATGATGATGACTCTAGCTTGGGCGATTTTATAGAAGACGGCATTATGGAATCGCCAGTCGATTGTGCCACTGGGGAAGGCTTGCGTGAAGCGACTCGTGATGTTCTAGCAGGGCTGACAGCAAGAGAAGCCAAAGTGCTTAGAATGCGTTTTGGCATTGATATGAATACCGACCATACTCTGGAAGAAGTTGGCAAGCAGTTTGATGTAACTCGCGAACGAATTCGTCAAATTGAAGCCAAAGCGCTACGTAAGTTACGTCACCCAGTACGTTCAGACAACCTACGCAGCTTTATTGAAGAATGAACCTGTATGTGACCATGAGCGTAATATACCTTATCATTTATTTGGTATTAAGAATAAAATATTCCAGATTCACTTGCTTGCAATGATCAGCCCGAGTATTATTTATTGCTTTTGTGTTAAGGGCCTGTGGCGCAGCGGTTAGCGCAGAGGACTCATAATCCTTTGGTCGTCAGTTCAAATCTGACCAGGCCCACCAAAAGCTTCTCTAAATGCATCTTAATTTGTAAAATTTAGCATGTATGTACTATATTTTCCTCAGTTATGCCAACCCACCATGTATGCTTGAAATAGCCCCTCATTCACCAGTCAACTGGTGATATCTTCGATATTGTACAATGCCAATGATCGCTATTGATAGGTGCTGGCAGTCGGGATATCTGTACTGTCGGATTTTTGCACACTATGACACTCCTCAACTGTGTGGATAGCTTATGTGCGTAAGATCCGCCCATATAGACTACAATGTGGTAAGAGGATTTTTTGTGCAATAAATTTTTCTATGGGCAGCTATTGCACAGTGTCTAGCAAGTGGCTGCATTACGCTTGGATAGGCTAGTAGTGCTGTGACTTGAGGATATCCATCAGAGAATGTACCAGGGCGTGATCATCATATTTTTATGAGGAAGAAGCGAAGTAGTTTAGAAGCAATTGGCAGATTTATCCACATGGAAACCATGTTTGGATTGTGTTAAAAAAATGATTAGCTAGCTTTAGTGGACATGAGTAATGATAATTTGGCGAATTGATCTATGTATCCCATAAACTTAACAGTCTTTATAGTCCTTGGCAATACATTCACGAGCAAGGCTGTGCGCCTGCTCGATTTGTAATGGGGTCATCTTTTCAATCAAAAATCCCATTACTTTGGTCACATCCTCCAGTCCATTAAATCGAGCAATATTTGCCCACATGTGCGCTTTGACCTTGTTTTCTTTAACACCTTTTCCAAGCGCATACTGGATGCTCAAATTGCCCTGGCTATTGGCATGCCCCTGTTCGGCGGCCAGTGTGTACCATTTCACGGCTGCTTTACCACACTGACGAACACCTTCGCCATTAGCGTACATCACACCCAGATTATATTGGGCATCAGCAGATCCTTGTTCAGCAGCCAATGTGAACCATTTCACGGCCATTTTATCGTCTTTTAAGAGGCCTCTACCATTATGGTATATCACACCCAGATTATAATAAGCCCTGGCAAGACCCTGTTCAGCAGCCAGCGTGTACCATTTTACAGCTGTATTATAGTCTTGAAGGATGCCTTTGCCATTATCGTACATCACACCCAGATTATATTGAGCATCAGCGGACCCTTGTTCGGCAGCCAGTGCGAACCATTTTACGGCCATCTTATTGTCTTGTAGTACACCTCTGCCGTTAGAATACATCAGACCTAGATCATACTGCGCTTTGACATGTCTCTGCTCGGCAGCCAGTGTGTACCATTGCACTGCAATATTATCGTCTTGCACTACGCCCTTTCCATTAGAGTATGTTACACCCAAATTGTATTGAGCATCGGCATCACCCTGCTTAGCGGCTAGTGTGTACCATTTTACGGCTGCTTTATCACACTGACGAACACCTTCGCCGTTAGCATACATTACACCCAGATTGTATTGTGCTTTGGCAATACCCTGCTCAGCAGCCAGTGTGTACCATTTCACGGCTGCATTATCACATTGAATGGCACCTCTACCGTTATGGTACATGACCCCCAGATTGTACTGTGCCTTGGCAACCCCTTGCTTAGCTGCAAGTATAAACCATTTCACAGCCATCTTATCGTCTTGCAGGACACCCTCTCCATTATGGTACATGACCCCCAGATTGTATTGAGCATCAGCCGCGCTCTGTTCAGCAGCCAGTGTGTACCATTTTACGGCCATCTTATTGTCTTGAAAGATACCTTCTCCATTGTGGTACATTACACCCAGATTGTACTGTGCTTTGGAATGGCCCTGTTCAGCAGCCAGTGTATACCATTTTACGGCCATCTTATCGTCTTGTAAGACATCTTCTCCATTATGATACATGACCCCTAGATTGTATTGAGCATCGGCATTTCCTTGCTCAGCGGCCAGTGTGTACCATTTTACGGCCATCTTATTGTCTTGAAAGACACCTTCTCCATTGTGATACATCACACCCAGGTTGTACTGTGCTTTGGCATGATTCTGTTCAGCGGCCAGTGTGTACCATTTTACGGCCATCTTATTGTCTTGAAAGATACCTTCTCCATTGTGATACATTACACCCAGATTGTACTGTGCTTTGGCATTTCCTTGCTCAGCGGCCAGTGTGTACCATTTTACGGCCATTTTATCGTCTTCAAGGACGCCTCTGCCATTATGATACATGACCCCCAGATTGTATTGCGCATCAGCAGTACCTTGTACAGCCGCCAATGTGTACCATTTCAAGGCAGTGTTATAGTCTTGCAGCACACCTCTGCCATTATGATACATGACCCCCAGATTGTATTGCGCATCAGCAGTGCCTTGCTCAGCAGCCATTGTGTACCATTTCACGGCAGTGTTATAGTCTTGTGGCACACCATCTCCGTTATGGTGTATGACCCCCAAATTGTATTGCGCATCAGCTGCTCCTTGTTTTGCAAGAGGAGTCCATTCACGTAAGGCGGTTGTAAAGTCACCACGTTGAGCAGCAGTAAGTCCTTTATTAAAGTCTGCACCCCAACTCATTGAGGCAATCACTGAAAAAAGTACCAGAGGAGTGATGCTTAGCGTTTTCATGCCCATAATTTAATCTGATTTTGGTAATTTGGTAAAGTAAGGACCAAGGAGATATAAAACTATAATCAAATCAAGTAAAAAGTCTGATTTTTCTTCTATTTTTCTCCAAACTACAAGTTAACTCTAATTTCTACAAGTGCAATAATACTATATCAATATGGGTCAAGAACTAGCTAAGAGTAACCTTCTCACACACCTTCAAGAACCTAGATAGAACCCGGTAGGTGGGTGTTTGTATGGCTGGCTGAAGCATCAATATATGGTAACATTGGCTATCTTTAGTTGCAGCACGGGTAGCTTTGAACGCTAATTCACCATTGCTTTGCCCCAAACACTAATTGTCTTTAGTGATGTCGTGTGCATCAATTGGGCGTGTCTTGTGACGCCATATAGACTCACTGAGTGATAGCGGGTTAATAACTAATCCTGCGTTATACGTTTTGCCAAATGTGCAGTCAGTTTAGCAGCGCGTTGTTGCAAAGGTGCCAGATTTTGGGTCAGCTCGTTAACTCCAGAGGCAAAATGATTTCCCTCATCACTGCTAACTACCACTTGTGTTTCTGAATGCAAGAAGTTTGCCCCACTGGCTTTGAACCACTGTAACAAATCTAGAGCCGATTGCCATTTAGCCATGGTCAGTAGGCTTAGTTCACGTGCAGGTAAGTGGCCAATTTGACCAGCTAACCAACCCTCTATATCTGTATCCAAGTCTCCCAATAGTTTCAACAACTGGATCAAACGAGTTGAATCGCCCCAAGTATCAAATTGGGCAAGTGCATCAGCAAGATTGGATTTTTGCCATAACCAGAGCCATTGTTGTAGCGTGCCAGATAGGCCAGTGTTGGCGATACTGGCATTACTCAAGGGCCGCAATTGCAAACCAACATCACGAGGTGACAACAGTATACCATAGTCTAAATCGGTTATCTGGCAAGCCACTTTTAAATCGGTTAGCTCAGCTAAGCCAAGTAATGTAATGGGGTCACGCTGCAGAATGATGTTACAGCTGTGCTCCAAAGCTTCAATGCTGATTTGACTCAGCCATTGGGACAATTTATCTGTTGTCATCAGCATTGGATTTGGGCAAGGTGGATTTATAGTATATAGTGGCTTAGGTCCCGATCCTGGATTACATCACCCAGGACTCGGTCTACATAGGCTTGGGTGATCTCAATACTGGCTCCAGCAGCTTGACTGGCTGCAAAAGATAAGTCTTCCAAAAGACGCTCCAGCAGGGTGTGAAGGCGGCGCGCACCAATATTTTCCGTATTTTCATTGACCGAATAGGCCATTTCAGCCAACCGCTGAATACCATCTTGGGAGAATTCAATTTTCACCCCTTCAGTGCCAAGCAACGCCTGATATTGTTTAGTGAGGGAGAATTCGGGTTCGGCCAAGATACGGGCAAAATCTGCTGGACGTAAGGCCTCTAGCTCAACACGTATGGGCAAACGACCTTGTAGTTCAGGAATCAGGTCAGCAGGCTTGGTCAAGTGGAAAGCACCAGAAGTGATAAATAGGATGTGGTCAGTTTTGATCATGCCGTATTTAGTTTTTACGGTACAACCTTCAATGAGTGGCAATAGATCGCGTTGTACGCCTTCACGGGATACTTCACCGCTACTGCCTTCTGATTTCTTGGAAATTTTGTCAATTTCATCTAGAAATACAATGCCATTTTGCTCTACTGCAGCCACAGCTTGCTGTTTGATATCGTCTTCTTTAATCAGTTGGGCACTTTCTTCATCCTTGAGCTGCTCAAAAGCAGCAGCTACTTTGAGCTGACGGTTCTTTTTTTGCCCTTGGCCCAGATTAGCAAACATATTCTGTAGTTGGGAGCTCATTTCTTCCATGCCGGGTGGGGTCATAATTTCCAATCCAACAGGAGTTACAGATATTTCGATTTCGATTTCTTTATCATCTAGTTGACCTTCACGCAGCTTTTTACGGAAAATCTGTCGAGTAGAGCTATCACGGTCACCTTTATCACTATTCCGAGCAGGGGTGAGTAAAGCGTCAAGAATTCGTTCTTCGGCTCGGTCCGCTGCGGTATTGGATACTTGTTCAATCGCTTGTTCTCGCCTCATTTTAATGGCGGTTTCAACAAGATCGCGGATAATGGACTCAACATCTCGGCCCACGTAACCGACTTCAGTAAATTTAGTGGCTTCAACTTTGATAAATGGAGCTTTGGCCAGCTTGGCTAAACGCCGGGCAATTTCAGTCTTGCCCACACCGGTAGGTCCAATCATCATAATATTTTTAGGACATATCTCAGCGCGCATACCAGGCTCTAGCTGCATGCGCCGCCAACGGTTGCGAAGGGCAATGGCAACAGCTCTTTTGGCATCGTTTTGACCAATAATATGGTTGTCCAATTGCTGGACGATTTGTGCTGGAGTTAAGTCAGACATTGGTGTGCTTCCACTTAATTGAGTTCAAGGGCTTCAATGGTTTGCTGATGATTGGTAAATACACAAATGTCTGCTGCAATAGCTAGGCTTTTGGTAACGATTGACTGGGCGTCCAATGCCGTATGCTCAAGCAAGGCTGTGGCCGCGGCCTGAGCAAAATTACCACCTGACCCAATGGCAATGAGACCTCCATCGGGTTCCACCACATCGCCATTGCCAGAGATAACTAAAGATGCTTGTTGGTTAGCCACCACCAACATGGCTTCCAGACGCCTGAGAACTCGATCACTGCGCCACTCCTTGGCTAGTTCTACTGCTGCGCGTACCAGTTGTCCATGGTGTTTTTCCAACTGCCCCTCAAAACGTTCGAATAAGGTGAAGGCATCCGCAGTGCCCCCGGCAAAGCCAGCCAAGATTTGGTTATGATATAGGCGTCGAACCTTGCGCGCATTACCTTTCATTATAGTATTGCCTAAGGAAACTTGGCCATCGCCGCCCAATACAACTTGGCTGCCACGTCTGACAGAAACGATAGTGGTCACAGGAATATAGCTCCATATATTGTTAGTACGCCAGCAACAGAAAGTGCCGATCAATAATTAAGTCTATTATGCTGTCGTGGTCTACATGTTACACACATATATTGCACCAATTAGTACAAAATTCAACCGTTCTTAAAGAGTTGGATAGTGGATTTGTGCAATCACTTACCTCTGGGTATAGAATTTTAGTGGCCCAGTGCAATTTTGATTCGAATAGATTCGATATTTTGCTGGGCCATGATATCTTCAGCTTTGTTAAGTGTGGATCGATTGGCAAATGGCCCCAGCCGTACTCGGTACCAGGTAGATCCTGATGCCGAAGTGGCTTTTTGTGTTACTACACTGGGTAGATTTAACAGAATCAATTGTGCTCGGAGACGGTTAGCATCAGCCAAACGCTTAAAGGAACCAGCCTGCAGCAGGATATTAAGCTTTTGACTGGCGTCTTTAGGAGTAGATTTATAGGCTTCTACTTTGGGAGCTTTTACCTGAATATCGGGTAACAGAGTATAAAAATCAAAGGCCTTCTGACTTTGTTGTGGTTTTGGTAAGGCAGGCGTTTTGGGTAGAGGTTGCGGTTTGGGAACTAGCAGTTGCTGACCACTTGGTTGTGGGTCAACTGAATGCCAGCTAAGAAATAACAGGCCGACAACAAACAAAATTGTTACCACTAAAGTAAACATTATCACCCAATGTGGCACTTTGCTGCCTGAGGAACGTATTTTACGGTTGACGTAATCATGGCGCATAGTTTGATTCACATCACCTCAGGTGCCCGGACCCCTAATAATGTCAAGCCATTGGCCAGTACCTGGCGAGTTGCCATACACAAGCCGACTCGGGCATTGCGCAAGTTAGAATCGTCCAGCATAATTTTATAGCCACTATAATAATTATGAAACTGGCTGGCCAGTTCGCGCAAATAGTGGGCTACCTGGTGAGGCTCGTGGGCCTGGGCTGCTTGCACGATCAGATCAGGATAAAGGGCGAGCTGTTTCATCAAATCTAGTTCCACCGGCTGTGTTAATCGGTGCAACTGTGCCATACTTTGATTTTGATCCCAGCCTATATTTCGATCATTCAGTTTGCATATTAGCGTGCAAATACGCGCATGAGCATATTGAATATAGTACACAGGATTGTCTTTACTATTAGATTTGGCCAGCTCTAAGTCAAAATCCATGTGTTGTTCAACTTTACGGGTAACATAGAAAAAACGTGCTGCATCTGTACCAACTTCATCTCTGAGTTGCCTTAGTGTAACAAAAGATCCGCTACGCGTAGACATCTGTAAACGTTGTTGGCCGAGGTATAGTATCGCAAACTGAACCAATTTAATTGTTAACCGGTTTGGATCAATACCCAATGCCTGTAGGGCGGCATTGACACGGTTAACATAGCCATGGTGGTCAGCACCCCAAATATTGATCACTTGATCAAAGCCACGTTCAAATTTATTCAAATGATAGGCAATATCAGCAGCAAAATACGTGGTCTGGCCATTGTTGCGCCGCACAACACGATCCTTGTCATCGCCAAAATCAGTTGCACGGAACCAGAGTGCACCATCTTGTTCATAAATATAACCGTTTTCCTGCAATTTATGAATGGTGTGGTGGATAGTATCTTTTTCAATCAGACTAAGCTCAGAAAACCAGCGATCAAATTTAACTCCAAATTCTTGTAAATCTGCTTTAATATCCTCATGGATGGCTTTTAAACCGCTGTTGAATAGGATTTCGTAGCGTTGTGCGCCTAATATGTTTTGGGCCCGCTGGATCAGCGCATCAATGTGAATTTCCTGATCACCTCCTTGAGCAGCGTCTGCAGGAATATTCACCATTATGGCAGTAGCAGTATGCTGTAGGCTATCTCCACACATGTCTCTGACATTGGTGGCAATCTCCTTTACATAGTTCCCCTGATAGCCGCTGGAGGGAAATGTCAGAGTTACACCACCAGCTTGAAGATAACGCAGCCAGACACTGACGGCCAGAATATGCATCTGCCGACCAGCATCATTGACATAGTACTCCTGTTGTACAGAAAACCCAGCCACATCGAGTAAGTTAGCTAAACTAGCACCATAGGCGGCACCACGACCATGCCCTACATGTAAGGGGCCGGTGGGATTGGCAGAAACAAATTCAATCTGTACCAGGCGATTTTGTCCTATTGTACTGGCACCATAATGCTTACCTGCTTGCAGGATACTGTTGATGATTGATTGATTGGCAGATGGACTGACAAAAAAGTTGATAAAGCCAGGCCCAGCAATTTCAGTTTTGATGATATCTGTTGCTGTTGGCATGCAGTCACAAATTGATTGTGCTATATCTCTGGGTTTTCGGCCAACAGCCTTGGCTAGGGTTAGCGCGATATTACTAGCCAGATCACCATGCAGTTTATCGCGGGTATGTTCGACATGCACCTTAGGCTTTAATGACGGGTCTAGCTTACCAGTTGTCTGCATATTTTGCAGAGTCTGTTCAATAAGATTGGTGATGCGATGTTTCATCAATGGCTTGTCTTTATAAAAATGAATTAAATTGAGATAAGTAATCATTATCTCCTGAATTGAGTTGGAAACCAATGGCTCAATATGAATTTTAGAATCGTATTTAAGCTGAATAAGGCAAAATATTATGCCTAAATCTCTTCTACATTTATCCCAAACGATGACTAAAGCATTCAATTTCATGATATTGTTTAGACTATAATTCCAACTTATAACCAACCGTAATGCCCCAGTGTTGCACACTGGGCTACTGAAACTATTGCACTACATGATTTCCTGTGGATCAATATCCAAGCTCCAGCGGACTTTATGGAGTTGTTTTTGTTCAGCTAGCAAACATAGTTTGCTACATATTGTTTGCAGAGCTTGACGCTGGGGATGTTGTAACAAGAGTTGATAGCGATAGCGTCCATTGCGGCGCAACATAGACGCTGGAATAGGGCCAATAGCCCGCAGTTGTTCACCGGCTTCAGGTAAATCATCCAACGCCTTCTGTAAGTAGGTTAGGCATTGTTCAGCATTTTGAGCAAGTTTGGCTTCAGCCCTGAATATAGCCATATGCGTGTAGGGAGGCAGTTGGGCCTGTCGACGTCGCTGGAGTTCATAACAGGCAAATTCAGCATAACCCCGTTGCGTCAATATTTGGATATAAGGGTGTTCGCCCTGATGAGTCTGCAAGAGCGCTAAACCAGGCTGGTTAGCGCGGCCTGCCCGGCCTGCCGCCTGTACCATTTGTTGTGCCAGACGCTCGGGGCCTCGGAAATCAGTACTAAACAAGCTAGCATCAAGATCCAATAGGCCAACTAGGGTAACTGAGGGGAAATGGTGTCCTTTAGTCAGCATCTGGGTACCCAGCAAAATACACGGTTGACCTGTGAGAATTTCGGCCAGCAGTTGAGGTAGTTTATGCTTGCCACGAGTGCTATCACTGTCAATACGCAACACTGGCACGGTTGGGAATTGTTTATTCAATTGTGCCTCACAGCGTTCGGTGCCAACCCCAATAGCCTGAAGATTTTGGTTGTGGCAATAGGGGCACTGGCATATGACAGCTTGCTTGTGATCACAGTGGTGGCAATGCAGACGTGCTGGCTCTTGGTGCAGGGTCAAGCTAGCATCACACTGAGGACAGGTTATAGTTAAACCACAATTGTGGCACTGTAGACTAGGTGCAAAACCACGGCGGTTAAGAAATAACAAAACCTGTTGGTTTGCCCTCAAATGTTGTTCTATGTGTAGTAATAACTCCGTTGATAATCCACCTGATAAAACTTCGTTACACACGTCAATAATTTGGTATCGCTGTTGCTGTGCAGGCCCAGCACGTTTTGGTAGCACAGCATGCTGAAACCGACCTCGCTCCACATTAGCTAAGCTTTCAAGGGCAGGGGTAGCTGAACCGAGAATAATTGGGATAGCTTCATCATAGGCTCGTTTTACCGCCAGATCACGTGCATGGTAACGTAAACCATCTTGCTGTTTATAAGCTAGATCGTGTTCTTCATCAACCACAATCAGGCCCAATTGTGGAATTGGGGTAAAAATGGCAGAACGGGTACCAACGACGATGTCAGCAAAGCCAAGGTTTGCCTGTTGCCAGCCATCCAGGCGTTGTTTGTCAGTTAAGCCAGAGTGCAGGCAAATAATGGTGTTGTCAAATCGTGCCTGCAGCTGCTGTAAAGTTTGTGGGGTCAAGCCTATTTCTGGTACTAAGATCAAGGCTCGACGACCTTGACTAAGGCATTGGGTGATGGCTTGTAGATAAATTTCGGTTTTGCCACTGCCTGTGACGCCCTGTAGTAAAGTACAACGAAAATGCTGGCTCATTGGACTGATACATCGCAATGCCTGGGTTTGTTCAGGATTTAGCACTAATGCATCTTGCGCTAACTTTGGTTCAGGTGCTGTGGTAGGTTGCAACAGTGTCTTGAGCAAGCCTTTTTGTAAGAGTCCTTTCAAAGCACCTGGAGTAAGGCCCACGCGCTTTAGCTGCTGTTGATTGAAAATCACTGGCAATTCTTTTAGCTGGTGCCAAATAGCAGCTTGTTTGGGAGCCCGTTGCAGAATTGCAGCTGCAGTTAGCGCTATGCTGTCATCCAGTCGTTGCCAATGACTGCTGACTGGCTGGTTACGCTGAGCTTGACGTAATTTTGTCGGCAGCATGTGCAATAGTCCGTCCCCCACAGGATACTGGTAGTAACGGCAAGCCCACAGCCCCAATTGAAATAGCCCTTCAGGCAACACTGGTTGCAAGTCAATCAATGCCGTCGCTGCTTTTAGCTTAGTGGCAACAATATCGCAATGTTTGCTGACTTTTAGCAAGATACCAACCACTTGCCGGTTGCCCAGTGGAACCTGTAAACGTATTCCAGGTATCAGTGCCTGATATTGTGGTATTGTAACCGGTGGTAGGTAGATAAAACTGCGTCGTCGACTAGTGGCTAGAGCAACCTGCAGGTATTGATTTTGTGATAGCATGATTTTAAATTTAGCTGATAGACATACCATGCTACACTAAAATCTTGTTGTTACGGGTGTTTTTCTCCCATTATTAGTAGGTAAGTGCTGCATCATTTTTGTTTTCATTGCTTGTTAATTAACCTGTTTCTGGTACAATATTGCGTTTTATTTTAGGCGTTGGCAGATATGTTATCGTCAAATCGTTACTACGCCAGACGCTGATGCTTGGCATGAAGCTAAATTACAGCGTCCTGAATTGAGGTGCTAACCATGCAAAGTGAAATTCATCCACAATATGCCAACATCAAGGCAACCTGCTCTTGTGGTAATGTGGTTTCAACCCAGTCAACCTTATGCAAGGATATCCACATTGATGTGTGTAGTGCTTGCCACCCGTTTTATACCGGCAAACAAAAAATCCTTGATGCTGGTGGACGGATTGATCGTTTTAACAAGCGCTTTGGTAATCGAGTTAAGCCGTTAAAGTAATGCATCTTGACACAGGATTTTGAACAGACTTATTCAACGAATGATTTTTTAAACTAAAGTTCTAAAGAAAAACCCACTAGTCCTAGTGCATACATGATGAAATGTATGGTGTGCGATAATGGCCACTCAAGTGTATCTGGTTTTTAAGCAATCAGCCTTAAGACCCACCACCTACCTGTTGGGTAAGCAATACATAAACATCGAAAAAATACAGCAGTTACTTAAGTGAATATCACAGCAAAAGTGGGTAAAAATAAGATTCTTCCCTACAGAAACGCAAAAGCTAGACAGTAGCAGTCATGTTGAGCAGTGCTGGTTATAATGGCTGATCATGATTGCACTCATTAACGACATTTGCTTAACTTAGTCAATAACTACCCGCCATGTCATAAGCCATAAGTGACACCAGTAGAGCCCCTTCACAGCTCTGATCATGGCACCGTTCAGTGTGTGTTGAATATGCCATGTGCTAATGCGTTCTGCCCTCCAGTTCGCTGTGATTTCGGGATTTAATCCAGCAACCGTGTTGTGATCAAGCTTTGCTCTGTCACCAGGTTTTAATCAAAACGGACGCTATAAGGTTTAAAATCAGCCAAGTGGCAAGAGCAATGAAATTAGTTAATATCATTGTTAAGCATTGATGCATGCCTGACGAGTCATTCCCAGCTGATTAGCCATTAATATACAGCCTGATGCTGTTCCAATAAAAACGATGGTATCCGTTAAAATAAGCGTTTTTAATTCAGTCCGACTATACCGATGAATAGCTTCTTCAAAGAATCCCTGGAAGCATTGTTGTATCAAAACCAACTCCCCCTTGTTAAATTTGGCCGACTTACCCAACTGGCAACTCATTGGCGATAGATTAGACTTGGTGTGAGTAAAATCACGGGCACATTGCCGGGGGCAGCAAGGGATATGACCCATTGAACATATTCAAGGCGGTCTTGTTGGGCCAATGGCACAGTTTGAGGAAGTCAAAGCTTGAACATGCGCTGGCCTTTCGATTTGAATTTTTGATATTTTATCATATCGATGATACTGATTAATGAAGCTTGTATAACGTATTTGAACTAGGATTCAATTTCGATAAGATAGCGCATTAAAGCAATGTTCCACTTAAACAAATGGCTCATTGAGAGAACAGATATTTGTACAAGAAAATCTTGGTTATATATGTAGCCTATGTTATCACTTCATTACAAGTGAGTGCTGATTGCAAATGGCTATCCCAAGCACAATTGGATGCTGCCTTACCATTACCACCACAGCTACCATCAAATTCGGTGGAGCATATTTACTACAGTGATCTCAGGTATGTACACGATGGTGATAGCATTCGTTTACAAGGAGGTGATCAAGTGCGTATGCGATATATCAACAGCTTAGAGTTGGCTCGATACAGCTACCCTGCGCAACCTTTGGCTCAAGCTGCCAGGGACTATGTGATGAGTCACTTGAATGAATTAAGGGTGTACTTACAGTTTGGCTTACAACAACAAGACCATTACGGCCGCTTGCTGGCCAGTGTATACAATGCGCACGGGCATTGGG
>Ga0233444_10004058_pt1 | contig 14202 bp, 10 predicted proteins | sample SI_124_October20_6_FD_182792 | JGI IMG/M metagenome (GOLD analysis project Ga0233444, IMG submission 182792) | Seawater microbial communities from Saanich Inlet, British Columbia, Canada - SI_124_October2016_10_MG | ecosystem: Environmental > Aquatic > Marine > Inlet | place: Canada: British...
AAAAATCAAGTTTTTAATGATGGACTAGATTATAGTGACATATTGATTTCAAGAGATAGTAAACAAGAAGTAGTTAGAATTTGGCCTGGAATTATATTAAGAATGGGAGATCGATTTAAAGCTGTTCAACTTTTACAAAAAGGAAAATTTCCAATTTCTCAAGTTATTATCAATCATTTCAACGACCAATTGGAGTACAACTTAATTCTTGGAATAAATAATCTTTTAACACCTACTACTAAAAAAATTAAGTTTTTACGAGGACATGGAGAACTTGACAATGCAGATGCGTGGATAATAAGAGACCAACTTATAAAGAATTACGATATAGATACTATAAGAATTAAACAATTAAAAGTAAAATATTACAATGAAACCATTGAAATATCCAACAATAAATACGATTCTTTAATTAAAAATAAAATTGATTCAATTTTCATTTCTGAGAGACCAATACCGGTTTTTGATGAATTTGGTAATCCAAATAAAAATGCAAAGAGATATATTACTAAAACTTTCCAGAATCAAGAAATTTCTATATTCTTGAAAGATGTTTCGAAAATTAGTGAAGACTTAGATGTTTTAGATGAAACAGACCTATTATTAATTGCCAAGCCAAAAACCTCTTTTTCAGAGAAAGAATTATTCATAATTGACCAATACATTATGAACGGAGGTAAAATTATTTGGATGGTAGATATGTTGGAGGTAAATGAATCTGAATTAGCGGATACTAATATAACTTATGCTAGGCCTTTAAAACACCAACTACAGCAATTTCTATTTAAATATGGAGCAAGATTTAATGTAAATATGGTTAATGACGTAAGATGCGCTCCAATAACTAGAGAAGATGGATTAGGCAGAATTCCAAAATGGTATTTTTATCCTCTATTATACCTTGACAAACCATCTATTTATCTAAATAATGTTGGACCAATAAAAACAAGATATGTCTGTTCAATTGATACTGTTGGAGATGATAATATTAAAAAAACTGCATTATTAAAGTCATCTGCTGAATTTAAAATATTAAGACAAACTTCTGTCAATTATCAAAATTTATACAATTACAATCCAAGAAATTTTGATATTGATTTAAATAATGAAGCTCCAGTTTCAGCATGGTTGTTTGAAGGAGTTTTTAAATCAAATTATGAAAATAGGGCTGTAAGTAAAGATTTTAAAAAATTTATATCCAATCCTATTGTAAATTTCAAATCAAAAAGTAAGGAAACTAAAATGATTTTTATTGGCGATGGAGATTTGATAAGAAATGATTTTATAAAAGCGGACAATCAAATTAAACCAGTTCTGCTTTCATTTGAAAGTGCAGACTATGGGACTTCGGAATTTTTCCCAAGATATGGCAATGAGGTATTTTTTCTAAACATTATAGACGAACTATTAGATAGAAGCGAACTTATTCCTTTAAGATCGAAAATGAACATGCCAAGACTTCTTAATAAAGAAATTTTTGGTCAAAGAAATTTTTGGCAACTTATTAATATTTTGATTCCTTTAATATTAGTAATAGTTATTGGCCTAATTAATCAATATAGGAGAAAAAAGAAATATGCATAAGAAGTTTTTTAAAGTCACGACATATACTTGGTTACTTTTAAGTCTATTTAGTTGCAACAATGATTCTAGCTATTATGATTTAAAGGATTTTGCAATTAAGGATACCTCAAAAGTTATTAAGTTTAAAATTTCAGATACAGAAGATAACAGCATTGTAATTTCAAGAAGTTTCAATTCCAATAAATGGATAATAGAAGGTTCTAAATACACAGCAAATAAATCCAGTGTGGATTTATTAATGGAAACCTTTTATAGAATTAGAGTAAAACAAGATGTTCCTAAATCTGCTTTTAGCACTGTAATTAATCGACTCTCAGTTAGACACAAGAAAGTAGAAATATTTTTAGAAAATGATAAGGCATTCAAAACATGGTTTATTGGCTCTCCTACTCAAGATCATTTAGGAACCTATATGTTACTTCAGAACGAAAATAAGAAAAGCTCGAAACCTTACATTACTTACAAACCTGGAATGTATGGATCGCTGGATGTTAGATTTTTTACTGACTGGAAAGGATGGAGATCTCCTCGTGTTTTTAATTATCCAAATCCTAAAAGCATAAAAAATATTTCTGTGAATTTCTCTGAAAAACCCAAAGAGAGTTATACAATATCTTACAATAATGATACCATTAAGTTATTGGATTTAGATAAGAAAGAATTAAGCAACTATGACTCTATTCAGGTGAAGCATTATTTGACTCATTTTGAAAATGTTAGTTATAATAAAATTATGTTTGAAAAACAAAATGTTATGGACTCTATTTTTAAAAGTAGGCCGCATTATAATTTTGAGTTAACAGATTCTTCAAACAAAGTTACTAAAGTTGAATTTTGGAAAATTAAAGACATAGATTCTTCAACAGGATGGGATGCAGAACACGGATATATTCGAGTAAACAAAAACAATGAGCTTTTAAGAGCTCAATATTTCAACTGGGAAATCTTATTTAAACCCCTTAGTTTTTATACTAGGAGATATTATTAATTAGGTGTTAATAAATAAGGTTAATACTAATAGTATATTATTAATACTATTCTGATATTTATAACTTTAACCTATATATTATGAAGTTTATAGTTTCAAGCCAAGTATTATTAAAGCAATTACAATCCATTGGTGGTGTTCTTAACAGTTCTAATACCCTTCCAATTTTAGATAATTTTTTGTTCGAAATTCAAGATCAGAAACTTACCATATCTTGCTCAGACTTAGAGTCCACAATGACATCTACAATATCTATTGATGCAAAAAGTGAAGGTAGTATTGCTATTCCAGCAAAAATGTTGTTAGATATTTTAAAAACATTTCCTAACCATCCCCTAACCTTTTCAATTGATGATAAAATGGGTGTAGAAATTTCTTCTGATTATGGGAAATATAAGTTAAGTGGTTATTCTGGAGTTGAATTTCCTAAATCCCCTATGATTGAAGCACCATCTACTGTTACTATCAGCAGTCATATCTTTCAAAGAGCTATTGAAAAAACAATTTTTGCTTCTGGAAATGATGATTTAAGACCGGTAATGAGTGGTATTTTTGTTCAGTTATCCGAATCTGATTTAACATTTGTTGCTACTGATGCTCACAAATTAGTTAGATATACTAGAAATGATGTTAAATCTTCTTCTGCAGCATCATTTATTGTTCCAAAAAAACCAATGAACTTATTAAAAGGATTGCTTCAAAATTTTGAAGGTGAAGTAACTATTAAATACAATGAATCTAATGCTAGTATTGCATTCAATGATATTTTACTTACCTGTAGATTAGTAGATGGTAAATATCCTAACTACGATGCTGTTATTCCAAAAGAAAACCCAAACAGACTAACCGTAGATAGAAATGCTTTTTTTCAATCTATTAAACGAGTAAGCATTTTCGCTAACAAAACTACTCATCAGGTAAGATTAAAAATTAATGGAAGTGAATTAAATATTAGTGCAGAAGATGTCGACTTTTCTAACGAAGCAAATGAGAGATTGACCTGTTCTTACCAGGGTGAGTCCATGGAAATTGGTTTTAATTCAAGATTCTTAAATGAAATGCTTCAAAATATTGATTCTGACAATGTTATATTTGAACTTAGCGCACCCAATAGAGCTGGTATTCTAATTCCGGATAATAGTGAAGAAGGTGAAGATATTTTAATGCTAGTAATGCCTGTTATGCTTAATTCTTAAGCTAATTTATAATTTTTTAATGTAGTAGTGATGATTTTTATACAATCGTCTAATTGAATTTTAGTAATTGTTAGCGGTGGAGCGAACCTAATTATATTTCCATGAGTTGGTTTAGCTAATAGTCCGTTGTTTTTCATTTCAAGACATAAGTTCCAAGCAGTATTGCTTTCTTCTGTATCATTAATTACAATAGCATTAAGAAGTCCTTTTCCTCTGACCAATTTAATTATGGGTGAATCTTTTATAAACTTATTTAATTCTTCTCTAAAATATTCTCCTAAATTATAAGCATTTTCTGCAAGATTTTCATCAATAACAACCTCTAAAGCTGCTTGTGCAACTGCACACGCCAATGGATTCCCTCCAAAAGTAGAACCATGTTCTCCAGGCTTTATACACATCATAACCTCATTATTTGCCAAAACTGCAGAAACAGGAAATACACCACCAGAAAGTGCTTTTCCGAGAATAAGTAAATCTGGTTTGGCATTTTCATAATCTGAAGCCAGCAATTTACCAGTTCTTCCAATACCAGTTTGAACTTCATCTGCTATAAAAAGTACATTGTACTTATCACATAAGCTTCTAACTCCTTCTAAATAGCCTTCGTCTGGCACTACAACACCTGCTTCGCCCTGAATAGGTTCAACCATAAAAGCTGCAACATTAAAATCTTTTAATTCTGTTTCCAGTGCCTCTAAATCATTATAAGGAATTAAATCATAGCCTGGCATGTAGGGGCCAAAACCTTTGTAAGAAAGAGGATCGTCTGAAGATGAAATTGCTGCTAATGTTCTACCCCAGAAATTACCTTTAGCAAAAATTATACGAGCTTTATTTTCAGGAATTCCTTTTTTTAAATAGCCCCATTTTCTGGCCAATTTATTGGCAGTTTCTCCTCCTTCTACCCCAGTATTCATTGGCAAGACTTTGTCATAATCAAACAAATCACAAATGAATTTTTCGTAAGGTCCGAGTGCAGAATTATAAAATGCTCTACTTGTTAAAGTTAATTTCTTAGACTGGTTAATTAACGCATTAATAATTTTGGGATGACAGTGGCCTTGATTAACAGCAGAATAGGCACTTAAAAAATCAAAATATTTTTTTCCTTCACAGTCCCAAACATGCACTCCTTCTCCCCTTTCCAATACTACTGGAAGTGGATGATAATTATGAGCACCAAAATCATTCTCGAGTTGCATTAATGTATTAGAATCTGTCATATTTGTTTTTTGACAAATATAATAATTCGTTTCTTGAAGAGAATTAATTTTTTAAATAAGTGATATTTAAAGTATAATTAATTTTCTTTGCATTATGTCAATACCAAAGACCATAAATTTATCTAGAAAAAAAATCATTTCTTCGACTGGAAAAGCATTAAAAGATTTTTCAATGATTGACCATGGAGATAAAATAATGGTTTGTATTTCAGGTGGGAAAGACAGCTATACCATGTTAGAAATGTTCATACATTTTCAGAAATATGGAGATATAGATTTTGATTTTATTGTTGTCAACATGGATCAAAAGCAACCTGGTTTTCCAACAGAAGTATTGCCAAAATATTTATCTAATCTTAAAGTCAATTTTAAAATTATTGAAAAAGATACTTACAGTATTGTTAAAGATAAAATCCCAGAAGGAAAAACAATGTGTAGTTTATGCTCCAGATTGAGAAGAGGAACTCTGTATGATGAAGCAAGAGAACTTAATTGTAATAAAATTGCTTTAGGTCACCATATGGACGATATTATTGAAACCTATTTTTTGAATTTATTTTTTAGTGGTAAAATGGAGGCAATGCCTCCAAAGTATTTAATTGACAAGAGAGATTTAATTGTAATAAGACCATTGGCATACTGTAAAGAAGAAGAAATTCAAGAATTTTCTGATTTAGCAAAACATCCAATAATTCCTTGTAATTTATGTGGTTCGCAAACCAATCTTCAAAGGAAAAAGATAAAAGCCCTTATCAAAGAATGGGAGCTTATTTACCCAAATAGAAAAGCAATAATATTTAGAGCCTTACAAAACATCTCTCCTTCTCATATGTTAGATAGAAATATTTTCAATTTTGAAGATCTTCAAGCAGTAGAAGACTCCAACTTATTTGTTTGAAAAAGATTTTAATTGTTTAATAATTGTAATATTATTAGAAGTTCCAGCAAAATGGTATTTTGAGTTAGAATAATTAATCTTAAGGCTTTTCACTTTAAAACCAACTCCCCAAGAAATTCCGGTTGTACCTGGTCTAGATTCTGGTTGAAGATTGTTTCTTGATAAAAAATCATAGCCAAATCTCACATTGAAATTCTTTGAAAATAAAAATTCAGTTCCAACTATAATATGATTGAAAAAATTAGAGAACAATTGATTAATTTGAATTGCACTTTGGTTAGTTGTTTGTGTATTTGATGAAAAATTCCATCTACTTAAATGATGGTAGGACAAATGAAATCTTATTGGAGCATGTTTTAATTTAGTATTTATTGCTAAAACAGAATTAAATGGTAATTTATTTTTGGCATTAGATTCTTGATAGCTTTTAATAGAAGTTCCGATATTGCTCAATAATAAATACCCACCTAGTTGCTTTTCCTCTTCAAAATAAGTTAGACTAATGTCTGAGCCAATGGCAAATGATTTGTATTGTTCAAAAACAGAACCAAGAAATTTTAAATTAACGCCAATTTGAATATTGTCATTTAACTTTTTAGAATGCCCTAATTGAAATATCCAATCGCTAGCTGAAAATGAATTTCCCAACGAATTTCCTGACGTTGTGTAATATTCAAAATCTCCGTAGTTATTATAAAACAAAGAGGCTGAAAAAATACCTTTTTCTTTAACCTTAAAATTGTAATTAACCATTCCAAAATCAGAATCTGCAAAATGATTGTTGTAGTTAATAACCAACTGCTTATCGTGAGAAGGGAGAAGATTAGATGGTAGAAATATAGCTATTGAAGCATCCTCAGAGTCAAAAACCCCTATTGGGTACCCTCCAAGTGAAGAATTTCTAGAAGTACAATTGTTATTAAGAATAGAATAGGATGTAATTGCTTGTTGCGAAAAGCAAAAACCTCCAGTTAAAATTAAAATGATCAAAACTTTTAATCTAAACATAAAACAACAACGATTTAAATAGAACTTTATTATTTAGACATTAAATCTAAAATGCATTACATCTCCATCATTCACCACATATTCTTTTCCTTGTATCATTAACTTACCTGCTTCTTTGACAGAACTTTCAGAACCATACTCCACAAAATCACTAAACTTGATTACTTCAGCTTTTATAAATCCCTTTTCAAAATCTGTATGAATTACACCTGCAGCTTGCGGGGCAGTCATGCCTTTTTTAATGGTCCATGCTCTTACTTCTTTTTCTCCTGCAGTAAAGTAAGTCTGCAAGTTTAATAAAGAATATGCATTTTTGATAAGCTTACTTACCCCGGCTTCTTCAAGTCCTAGATCATCTAAAAACATTTTTCTCTCCTCAAAATCATCTAGCTCAGCAATATCAGACTCAATTTCTGCACCTAAAACTAATATTTCAGCATTTTCATTGGCAATTAATTCTTTAACATTTTCAACATGCTCATTTCCATTAATTACAGAACTTTCATCTACGTTACAAACATAAATAACTGGTTTTGCTGTAATAAGTTGTAATTCATCTAAAAACTTTAATAAACCTTCATCAATATCCAGAGATCTAATTGAATTACCAGAAACAAGATGTTCTCTCGTCTGTGTATAGACTTTGTAAATTTTCTCCGATTCCTTATCACCAGATTTAGCCTTTCTTTCAATTGCTCCAATTCTCTTTTCTAAAGTTTCTAAATCTTTTAACTGTAATTCTAAATCAATAATCTCTTTATCGGAAACAGGGTTTACATTTCCATCAACATGAATAACATTATCGTCGTCAAAACATCTTAAGACATGAATAATGGCATCTACTTCCCTAATATTAGCTAAGAACTGATTTCCAAGACCTTCACCTTTGTGTGCACCCTTTACTAAGCCTGCAATATCTACAATTTCTATAGTGGTTGGAATAACTTTTTCAGGATTGACTAATTGTTCTAGACTATTTAATCTACTGTCTGGAACTGTTATTGTCCCTACATTTGGTTCAATTGTACAAAAAGGAAAATTAGCAGATTGTGCTTTGGCGTTTGAAAGACAATTAAAAAGAGTAGACTTACCGACATTTGGCAATCCTACAATCCCACATTTTAGAGCCATTATTTTAAAATTTAAATGTAAATATTTTAGTTAGTTATAATCTGTAAAATGCCTTGATTTTTTTCTTTTCCTTCATCAAAACTTAAGAAAAAATAATAAGTACCCGATCCCAACTGATTACCTTTAGAATTGGTTCCATTCCATTGATTTTTGTAAGCAGAATCTTTAAAAACAACTTTTCCCCACCTGTTTAAAATTATCAAATTTACATCGTCATAAATTGATGCAAAATGGGTATAAAAGTAATCGTTTACATTGTCTCCGTTTGGAGTAATAACATTTGGAATATCACACTTTTCAATTACTAAATCTTCAGATGTAGTTTCTTCACCACAATCATTAAGAACAGTTAATTGGATTTCATGATTTCCAATAGTATAATTGTTGCTATTTAGAAGCAAAGAATCCCCAAGAGAAATTATATCTCCATCCATGTCTGTCCACTCATAAGTAAAATCAGTATTGGTATTGTAAATAACAGACAAAATTCTTTGTCCAACGCAAAAAGTATCTAAAGAAAAAGGGAAAGGTTCTGGTTCTTCATTGAACTCAACTATGTGTATTAGTGTATCGTTACAATAAGCATCAAATAATCCCATAAAATATGCACCAGGTTCTGATGCAGTTATTGTTGGATTAGCGACAGTATTATTTGGATCAAAAGATAGTGTTCCAAAATCACTGTAATAAAGCCATAATCCACCTGAGGGAGGTAAATAATTTGAAGTATAATCAAAATAGTCATCACAAGTTGTAGTATCTCCTATTATCGAGCCTCCTTGTATTGTTTGAACTGTAATAACAGTATCGTAATAACAACCAAACTCGTCCTCAACAACAAAAGTATAATTTGTTGGTCCAAGACTATTTGGCTGAACTATTATATTGGTATCCTGATTGGAAATAATTGTAGTATCAGGCAACCAGTTGGTGGATGTTATTGAAGGAGCATAAGTTTCACTATTTGGATGAAGAGTACTATTAAAATAAATTCCCCATTCACATATATAACCGTCGTCAATCCCCAAATTATCTCTTACAGTTAATGTCCAAGTACCGTTAATTGGACAACCAGTAAGTGCAGGAACAAAATTTTGCTCTGGTTGGTATAATCCTGGTGTTACCATTTGACCAGCACTAGGACCAGTTGCAGTGGTTGGGGTAAAACCATTTACCCATGAAGGCATGGCATTATTTGAATTGGAAAAACAGTATTCTTCACAATAACCTATGTTTCCAGTATTGTTGTCATATGCACCTCCTAAAAATGTACTACCTCCTCCAAAACCACCTGGGAATAATCCCGAGCCAGAGTAACTATTAAATACATTTATACTTAATCCACTTGGGCAAGTAAGCATCATTTCTAAATCACCCAAATAAGAATGTTCCATTTTAACACACATTTTTTCAATGTCAGAAGCATTTTGAATAGTAATTCCAGGTGTAAATCCAGAAATACTGATGTCAGTTGTATAATTAATTCCTGAACCATCGGGAAGATAAGTTTGGGTGCCAAAGACACCACCTATTGGAAAGTTGGTAGAGACAGGGTCCACTCCTACTGTATCAGATCCAGTAACTCCACCAAATAATTCAGTAACTCTACCTAAACAAATTGGAGATTGAGCTGGTCCGCAAGTAGAAAAATTGGGTCTAGTAGATACTCTGATTTTACAAAAACTATATCGAAATTGACCAAAAGCATCTTCAATTTTCAAAGTAACAAAGTATCCATTTCTTGCAGGTGGAGTAAATAAAAAAGAGTTAGTTGAATAAGATGATCCATCACTTAATTCCCAAGATACAGTGTAGCTATTAGACTGCATGTAACCACCTCCACTAAGTGCTGCAGAATCACCACCTGGCTCATAAGGAAAATATGGCTCAGCTATAAACTCAACTATATCACCAAAACAAATATCTACATATCCGGTATCTATTGGAATTAAGTCATTTAAAGTGTCTCCCGATCCGTTGGCATTTCCAGTAATAAATGCACTAATATGGTTAGAAAATGGTTGAATAAGATTGGCACAAGATAAGTTTGCTCCCCAACCTGTACCCTGAAAAGAAGCATCACTTACGAATTTAAATGTCAAACATCCAGAAGTATTTGCCCAAGAAGCTGGAATATTAACTCCGTTTGGAAAAGTTGAATCGTTTATAGCAGCAAGTAAAGGATCATTTATAGTAGGACCATCGTAAACATATAAAGTGTCCGATGGATGTATATTTAAAATATATCCGTTTGCAGGATCGTTTAAAATTGCTAAAACCATTTTAGAACCAGTAGAATCTGGACATAAAGTAATTGTTTCATATTCGTTGGGACTATAAGGTAAAGCATCCCCACCAGCGTCTCTAAAATTAATAAAAGAACCGTTGTTAAAATCTGTCGCACAGTTACAAGGACCATTAGAAGTATTGGTAGTCCAATCATCATCAGAAATCAAAACCTCAGGCTGGGCATATACTTCAAAAATGAAGAACATATTAAATAGGAATATATATAAAAACTTATTCAACTGATTTCATTTCATTTTTAAGGTGATCGATTGACTTTAAAACCAATAATGCATTACAATTTGAAACTAAGTAGTATTGATAATCATTCATTAAAAAATCAACATCTATTTGGTTAATATCTAATTTGGAAGTGTCAATTATTGAAATCGTACCAGCTAATCTGTTAGAAAATGACTTTTCTTTAGGAATATCTAAAAAGTAATAACCACTTTTATTTAAGTAGTTTAAGTTTTTTTTCTTGCTTAGAAAATCTGCTAATTCTTGATTTTCAAGAGTATTTAACGAGGTCTCTTTTTGTGAAAAAAAAGAATTTATAAATAAAAAAAATACAAATAATAAAAAGAATCTTTCCATGAAATTCGAAAATACAATTTTATGGGAATCTAGAACAACATTAACAGAAGATATTCTAAAAATATATCCTATGAATATAACATTAAAGAGAATTAAATTTAATTATTAAAATAGTTACTGAAAGTTGTTAACAGTCAGCTTAAAGAATAACTATATGCTTATTTTTGGATATTAAATTTTTAAAAATGAAAGAATATAATTTGGAATCCCTAGAAAAATTTTCTAGCCAGGTAAGAAGGGATATTGTAAGAATGGTACATGCTCAAAATTCAGGTCATCCTGGAGGTTCTCTTGGATGTGTAGAATATTTTACTGCAATTTATAAGGTTATTATGAACCACAGTACTAATTTCTCTATGGATGGTAAAAATGAGGATTTATTTTTTCTTTCTAATGGACATATATCCCCCGTATTTTATTCTGTTTTGGCTAGAACTGGATATTTCCCAGTAAATGAACTCAATACTTTTAGAAAAATTGATTCTAGACTACAAGGACATCCAACAACTCACGAAGGTTTGCCAGGAATTAGGGTGGCAAGTGGTTCTTTAGGACAAGGTTTAAGTGTTGCAATTGGAGCAGCAACCACCAAAAAATTAAATAAGGACAGTAGTTTAGTTTATACACTCCACGGAGATGGCGAACTTCAAGAAGGACAAATTTGGGAAGCTGCCATGTATGCTTCGGCAAAAAAAGTAGATAATTTAATTTCTACTATTGATTTTAATGGAAGACAAATAGATGGCGATGTAGAGGATGTACTTTCTTTAGGTAATTTGGAAGAAAAGTGGAATGCGTTTGGATGGAAAACATTGAGCTGTAATGGTAATAACCTTCAAGAGATGATAGCAACTCTAGAAACAGCAAAAAGTTTTACAGGAAAAAAGCAACCCATAATGATTATTATGAAAACTGAGATGGGTTATGGTATTGATTATATGATGGGATCTCATAAATGGCATGGTGTTGCCCCTAATGATGAGCAACTAGAAACAGCTCTAAATCAACAAGTTGAGTCTTTAGGAGACTATTAATTTTTTAATAGTTAAATACATTTTATGCAACTTTATTTTAAAATATCTTTTTTAATCCTACTAACTTTTTTTAGTAGTGTTAATGGCATAGCTCAAAATGAAGATGGTAAAATTAGAATATTATTTATTTTTGATGGATCCAATAGCATGAATGCTCAATGGGGAAATAGTAGTAAGATAACTATTGCCAAGCAATTAATGATACAGACCATAGATAGTTTGAAAATGCTTGAAAACGTGGAGCTAGCATTGAGAATGTATGGACATCAAACTAGAATTGTTCCGGGTAAACAAGACTGTTCAGATACTAAATTAGAAGTGCCATTTGCAGATGCTAAGGAAAATCACATTCATATAATTAATAAAATTAGGTCCTTAGAACCTAAAGGTACTACACCAATAGCTCGATCTTTAGAATATTCTGCCGATGATTTTCCAGATTGCGAAAATTGTAGAAATATTATTATTTTACTAACAGACGGTATTGAGGCTTGCGATGAAGATCCTTGTGCTGTTGCAATTGCTCTTAAAGAGAAAAATATTAAACTTAAACCTTTTGTTATTGGCCTTGGATTAGACACTTCATATTTGAGTCAGTTTCAATGTATAGGTGAATTCTTAAGTGCTGAGGACAAAGACTCATTTAAAAGCGTTTTAAAGTTTGTTATAAGCCAAGCTTTAAACAATACAACCGTTCAAGTAAATTTAAATAACATAAGAAATCTCCCCGAAGAAACTAATGTTACTATGAGTTTTTATAATGATAAAAACGATAAATTATTACATACCTACATGCATACGCTAAATAGATTGCAAAACCCAGATACTATTGCCTTAGATCCACTTTATACTTATAAACTTGTTGTACATACGGTACCTGAAGTTGTTGTTGAAGGTATTAAAGTTACACCCGGGAAACACAATATTATAAATGCAAATACTCCTATGGGAGAACTTAATTTGAAGATTCAGGGTTCTATCAACCAATATACTGGTCTTAATTGCTTGATTAAAACCAATAATGAATCCTCAATTATTAACGTTCATAAAATGAACACAACTAAACAGTATTTAGTTGGAGATTATGATTTAGAAATATTAACATTGCCAAGAATAAAATTTGACAAAGTTAAAATTAATCAAAGTCAAATAACAGATATAACCATCCCTCATTATGGAACCATTGAATTAAATAAATCTATTGGACCTGCTGCACTATTTTTAAAAAAAGATGGTAGGAATATTTGGTTGTATGATTTTGATAAAGAGATGACAATTGAAAGCTTGAATATACAACCCGGAAAATATTTTATTAGTTTTCGAAATATAAGGTCTAAAAGTACTGCCCACACAATTATCAAAGAATTTACAATAGCTTCAGGACAAAACATTAACATAAATTTATAAAATGAAATTTGAAATTTTAGGAAATAAAGATACAAGATCAGGATTTGGAGATGGTCTTACTCAACTTGGAAAAACCAATCCGAACGTAGTTGCTCTTTGTGCAGATCTTACTGGATCGTTAAAAATGAATGATTTTAAAGATCAATTTCCAGAAAGATTTTTTCAAGTAGGAATAGCTGAAGCAAATATGATGGGAATTGCTGCAGGAATGACCATAGGTGGTAAAATACCATTCACGGGCACATTTGCAAATTTTTCTACTAGTAGAGTTTACGACCAAGTTAGACAATCAATAGCTTACTCAGGAAAAAATGTAAAACTATGCGCCTCTCATGCTGGACTAACTTTAGGAGAAGATGGAGCAACTCACCAAGTATTAGAAGATATTGGAATGATGAAAATGTTACCTGGAATGACAGTTATTAACCCCTGTGACTATAACCAAACCAAAGCTGCAACCATTGCTATTGCAGATTATAATGGTCCTGTCTATTTAAGATTTGGACGACCAAAAGTTCCTGTTTTTATTCCCGAAGACACTCCATTTGAAATTGGTAAAGCTTTACTTCTTCATGAAGGAACAGATGTTTCTATTTTTGCAACAGGTCACTTAGTATGGGAAGCTGTAGAAGCTGCAAGGGCATTAGCAAAGGAAGGGTTGTCCGTTGAACTAATTAATATTCATACCATTAAACCTTTGGATAATGAAAGCATCTTAAAGTCAGTAGCTAAAACAAAATGTGTTGTAACTGCAGAGGAACATCAAGTTGCTGGAGGAATGGGAGAATCAATAGCGCAATTGCTAGCTAAAAACCATCCAGTTCCAATGGAATTTGTTGCAGTTAAT
>Ga0233444_10004059_pt1 | contig 14199 bp, 17 predicted proteins | sample SI_124_October20_6_FD_182792 | JGI IMG/M metagenome (GOLD analysis project Ga0233444, IMG submission 182792) | Seawater microbial communities from Saanich Inlet, British Columbia, Canada - SI_124_October2016_10_MG | ecosystem: Environmental > Aquatic > Marine > Inlet | place: Canada: British...
TAGAAAAGGTTTTTTAAACAAACTATGGGAAATGAAGATAGATACTCATATGTTAATCGGTAATCACGATATCTATTTTAAAAATACAAATAAAGTAAATTCATTACAACAATTATGTACGGCACCTGATGGTGTCAACGAGCCTTGGATATATGTAGAACCTAAAGTGGTTGACTTTGATGGTTTAAAGATATTAATGTTACCTTGGATAAATCCTGAAAATCAACAACAATCTTTTGATATGTTAAACACAGCACAGGCAGATATCTGTATGGCACATTTAGATTTAAATGGTTTTTATATGCACGAGAACATAACACAAACACATGGATACGATAAGAGTATTGTAAAGAGATTTGAGAAAACATTTAGTGGTCACTTTCATTCTAAAAGTGATGATGGTCAAATATTTTATTTAGGTAGTCAATACGAAATGACTTGGTCAGATTATGGTCAAACAAAAGGCTTTCATATATTTGATACTGAAACAAGAGAAATAGAATTTATACCTAATCCAAATACCATATTTGAAAAATTAATGTACAATGATACCGAAACAAACTATGATGATTTTAATATAGATCATTTACACAATAAATTTGTTAAACTAATTGTGGTGTCTAAAAAAAACAATGAGATGTTTGATAGATTACTTGACAAGTTATATAATAAAATAACTGTACATGAGTTAAAGATATTAGAAGATTACTCCGACCTTAATGCTAATTTAGTAAGTGATGATGTTGTTGAAGGCACGGAAGATACAATGACACTTGTAAACAATTATGTAGATCAATTACCAGTTGATTTAGATAAAGATAAATTAAAGAATATGATTAAAGAAACATTTGTGGAAGCACAAGATAGTGATATAACAGCAGAATGATAGTATTTAAAAAAGTAAGATATAAAAACTTTCTATCAACAGGTCAACAGTTTATAGAAGTACAATTAGATAGATCAGCCAAGACATTAGTTGTTGGTGAGAACGGTGCAGGTAAATCAACCATGCTAGACGCATTATGTTTTGGTTTATTTCAAAGAGCATTTAGAAATATTAAAAAAGAACAAATGGTCAATAGTATCAATGAGAAAGATTGTGTTGTAGAAGTAGAATTTATCATTGGTCAAAATCAATATAAAATCATAAGAGGTATCAAACCTAATATATTTGAGATATGGTGTAATGGTGTCATGTTAAATCAAGACGCAGCTGTAAGAGATTATCAAAAACATTTAGAATCTACAATATTAAAATTAAACTTTAGATCATTTACACAGGTTGTTATATTAGGTAATGCTTCGTTTGTACCTTTTATGCAATTGAGAGCTAGACATAGAAGACAAGTCGTAGAAGAAATATTAGATATAGAAATATTTTCTAAAATGAATTTAATGTTTAGAGAAAAAGTTAAAGCACAAGATGAAGTAATTAAACAATCAGATTTTAATTGTCAGTTAATAGATGGTAAGATAGAATCACAAAAAAAACATATAGAAGATATGAGTGGTAATAATCAACAACTGATTGATAAAAAACAAATAGAAATTAGACAAGCACAAACAGATATAGATAATTACAAGTTAGACATAGACAAAGTAAATAAAGAAAAAATTGAATTACAAAATGAGATATTAGATGAAACTAAAATAAATAATAAGTATAAACAACTTCACAATATGGAAGCGAAGTTAGAAAATACTTGTAGTAAACACAAGAAAGATTTAGAGTTCTTTGAAACTCACAACGATTGTCCTACCTGTCAACAGGCTATAGATGAGGCATTTAAATCAACAATGATTGATAAGAAGAAGAACAAGGTCATTGAAATAGATAGTGCTATGGGTCAGTTAGTAAAAGAAATCACGACTACCGAACAAAGATTACATAGTATAAATGAAACAATGGTCACAATACGAGAAAAAGAATTATTGATTAATAGATACGAAACATCCATATCAGAAATTGAAAAGTATATGACCAATAAACAAAATGAAGTTGACGAATTAGAAGATGACAAGTTTACCACTGGCGCTGCAACAGGTAAACTAGAAGAATTACAAGAACAATTAACAAATGCTGAAACAGCAAAAGTTAAACAAAAAGAACAAAAGACTTATCTGGATACTGCTAGATATCTTATGCAAGACACAGGCATTAAGACAAAGATTATTAAACAGTATCTACCTATAATGAATCAGTTTATTAATAAGAATTTAGCAGACATGGATTTCTTTGTCAATTTTACTCTTGATGATGAGTTCAATGAAACAATTAAATCTAGGCACCGTGATGAATTTAACTATCACTCGTTTAGTGAGGGCGAGAAGTTAAGAATAGATTTGGCAATACTCTTTACTTGGAGAGAGATTGCTAAACTTAAAAACTCTACAAATACAAATCTATTAATATTAGATGAAATATTTGATAGTTCATTAGACGCTTCAGGTACAGATGAGTTTATGAGAATATTAACAAACAAACTAGCAAAAGAAAATGTTTTTGTTATTTCACACAAAGGTGATACTTTATTAGATAAGTTCCCTAGTATATTAAAATTTGAGAAATATAAAAACTTTACAAGGATGGCATAATGGCTGAAAAACTAACACCAGAAAAGATAGAAGAAATCGCTAAAAACTTTGAGAAGATACAAGATAAAAAAATACCTATAATCAAAGGCGAGAAAGAAACAGTTAAACTAGACTATGGTAGTTTAGATCAATTAAGACCTGAAAATAAACCAAAGGCACCAGAAAAAAGAATATTACCTCTAATACCACCTAGTGATCCTAGATTGTTAATGCAGATTGCACCTTTTATAGATGACACATTAAAAGAGTTTGACTTTAAAGATAGAGTTGATCTATCAAAAGTAATGTATGATAGTATGGTTAAGTATGGTGGTCTAGGTCTTTCTGCTAATCAAGTAGGTTTACCATATCGTATGTTTGTTATGGGAGGCCACCCACAAATAGAAGATGGTAAAGTAAGATCAGTATTCAATCCATTAATCAATGATGTAAGTAAAGAAACAGTACAGTTTAAAGAAGGTTGTTTATCTTATCCTTTTTTATTTTTAACTATTACTAGACCTAAATGGTGTCATGTAAAATATACAGATCAACATGGTAAAGAGATTGAAGAAATATTACATGGTATGTCAGCGAGGGTATTTCAACATGAAAATGAACATATGAATGGTTATGTATTTACTGATTTAGTAAGTAAGTTTAAATTAGATCGTGCTGAAAAAGCAAGAATGAAAATGATTAAAGAATTTGCAAAAGGTGGTGCTATACGATAATGCCTATACCTAAACAAAAATATATTCAATTAAAAGCAATGTATGACTTTCAAAGAAAAGTAGAATACAATAAAGAAAAGTTAAGAAAAGCAGTAGAAGTTATGTTAGATGAACCAGACATTTTATTTAATGATATATGGAGTAGAATGAAAGAAGATGAAATGATAGAGGCACCAAAAGATTGGGTACCAAAAAATGATAAACTTAAAATAGAAGGAGAAGAATGAGTAGTTTTAAAGACAACTCTGGTTTAGAAGAACACAAACCTAAAGCAACCCAGGCTGAAAGAGATGAACAAATGAAAAAGTTTTTAGCGAAGGGGGGAAAGATTGAAAAATTAAAACCAGGTTACCCTATTAATGTAGGTAGTTTAGATAAGAGTAAGAAACCAAGATATACAAAAGATGATGTACAACAAGGCCTTGCAGTTGGTAAAGCACCTAGACCTAATTACGATACATATAAAAAGGGATCATATCACGACTTTGATGTAGGGGGTGATAAACCACCTGTGTGGTATCCACAACCAAAGAATCCTGTAGGAGGCAAATGATAAAAGAATTAAATATAGAACCATATAAAAACTCATTAGAAAAAATATCAACATTTTTAGATAACTTTGAATTTAAGAAAGTTAAAACAAAATACACAAAGGGTGATGATTGGACTGCATTATCTTTTCATGGTTATGGCAACCACCCTTTAGATATATTAAAACCTGGTGTATTAAAAAGTAAAGTAAAGATAGATACAAAATTACAATACACAACTCTAATCAATCTTGAAGAAATGAAACCCATACTTGAAATACTAGATAAACTTCCTTGTTCATACGAGAGAGTTAGATTTATGAAATTAGCAAAGGGTAAAGTTATTGGTAAACACTCCGACAAAATAGATAAAGATATTGATAGTGGTAAAATAATTAGAATACACATTCCAATTCGTACAAATAAAAATGTTATATTTACTCTATATGAAAATACCAAAGATAAAAAAGGATTAGAACATAATCTCAAAACTGGTCACTTTTATTATACAGATGTTAGTAAACCACACGCTGTCCGAAATACATCAAAAGAAGACAGAATCCATTTAGTAGTCGATTGTAAGGCAAATTCAACCCTTAGGACTCTCATAGCTTGACTAGGACCGTGATCTATGATATACTATGAAGTATGTATCACGCAGTAGAATCGGACTTTGAGAAAGTAAAAGAAATCTTTTATTCACATAAGAAATGGTTTCCTCACATTAGAACCGACTATATGAAAAGAATGATTGCCAAAAATAATTTAATATTAGATAATGGCGTTGTGATTACATATAACTTCTACAAAAGAAAACAAAAGGTAGGAGATATTCAAGCATATAAAGACGATTGTATTCTTCATCAAATTGCAGCCAAGAATAAAGGTACTGCTAGTGATGTATTACAAAGATTTTTTAAGTTCGTTAATAGACGAGTTTATTTAAGTGTAAGAAGTGATAACGAAATAGCAAAGAATTTTTATTTAAAAAACAATATGAAACAAATAGGGAAAACAACTTGGGCAAAAGGAACATTGCCTGGAGATGTTTATGTATATAATGAACACACAGATTAATAAAGTCACACCAGCACACGGACTATCATGGTATCTTAAATGGCTATCATCAATAATACTAATACACGCTATGGCATTTACAGCACTAGATATGTATCCTTATAATATGTATTTACAATTTGCAGGTGTCACAGGTTGGTTTTTTGTTGGTATGATGTGGCATGATAGGGCATTAATAGTTTTAAATTCAATAGGTCTAGTATTTCTAGGTATGGGTATATTTAAATACCTTAATGAATGTACAGATTGTATGATACCTCTATGACAGACGATCTAATTTTACAACAAGCACATGATGATTGGAAACAAAAAGGTTTCCCTTATTACCCTAAAGATAGAAAATGGCGTGATAATATATTTAATCAACTAATCAATTTCAAAAGAGATACCCTAGTCGATAGAAAGAATAAAATCATAGGTCAAGCACCACACGCTCTTAATCTTGCATGGTCTTACATGGAACACGCATGGGGAATTAAGTGTGGTAAAATGAAGACACCTATGGAAATATGGAATGATGAAGAACATCTTAAAAAAGGATTAAACAAGATACTATCAGGCACTTTCTTTAAACAGAAACCTGCTCATATGATTACAGAATCAGATATGCGATCTATGTTGAGAAGATACACAGGCACACAAATGGTATCTAACTTTAGACCTACGGCTGCGGCTGTAATGTATGATATCTTTGTAGATAAAGACAGTCCACTTGAAGGCACAACAGCAGGTACAGTATGGGATCCTAGTATGGGTTATGGTGGTCGTTTATTAGGTGCAATATCAGCAGGTGTTAATTACATAGGTACTGATCCTTGTGTACCAACATATAAAGGATTAGAACAAATTAGAAATGAGTATGGTCATAAACATTTATCATACACATTATTAAAACAAGGTAGCGAAACATACATACCAGAAGACAATTCATTAGACTTTGTATTTACAAGTCCACCTTACTTTGGTTGGGAAGCATATGGTGATGAGCCAGAACAATCAAGTATTAAATTCTCTACGAGTGATATGTGGAAAGAGAAGTTTCTTAAACAGACTATTGCCAATGCATACAAAGGTCTTAAATCAGGTAAGTTTTTAGGATTGAATGTTGCAAATACAAAACAATATAAAACATTTGAGGAAGATACAGTTGACCTTGCAAAACAAGTAGGGTTTACACATACAGATACATGGTGGTTATCATTATCAACTCAACAAGGTGGTTCTGCCGTTTCTACATTAGATGGAGATACTACTGAAACAAAACAAAAACAACAATATATGGGCGAATACAAAAGACCAGATGTATCAGGCCGTAAATTTGAACCGGTATTCATCTTTAAAAAGTAATGTTCTTGTTTTGTTCTTTTACTTATATTCAAAAACCTTAGTATTTACTGACTTTTTTAGTGCTTGACTTTTATGCCAATTCGTAGTAGCATAAGTTATACATTATGAAAAAAAATAAATCACAACTTGCTAAACTTCTTGCAACAGAAAATATTGAAGTACAAGAGAACGCTGTAAAGACTGCTTCTTTTGATGTAAAAAATAGAGTCTTAACAATCCCTACTTTAAAAGAAGAACACAAGTCCAAGCATGTTTACGATATGTTAGTTGGTCATGAGGTTTCTCATGCTCTACATACTCCTGCTGATGGTTGGATGAATATGAAGGATAGATCAGATGAATTCAGATCATTTGTAAATGTTATTGAAGACGCTAGAATTGATAAACTTATTCAAAAGAAATACCCTGGCTTAACGAATGATTACCTATTAGGTTTTAAGAAGATGTATAAAGATAACTTCTTTGGTACTAAAGGTAGACAACAATCAGAATATGCATTGATTGATAAGATCAATATGTATTTCAAATCATCTAAAACTTTAAATTTTAATTTCAATAATAAAGAGAATCATTTTGTAAAACTAGTTGACGCTTGTAAATCATTTGCTGATGTACAAAAACTTGCTGAAGATATACTAGGTTATTGTAAAGAAGAATTAAAAAAGAATCCTCAATTAAAAAAGTCTTATGCACCTAAACAATCAGGTGATGAAAAAGGTGACAATCAAGATTCACAATCAGATAATTCATCTAATAATGATAGTGAAGATCAAAAATTAGATAAGTCTACCGAAGATAAACTACAAGAGTTTCTATCTAAAGAAACTGGCGAAGATAAAAAACAAGATGGTAAAGATAATCAAGTCGGTGCAGGTAAAGGTGCTGACGGTGAAGGTATACTTACATCATTAACTAATGAAGCATTTGATGACGCTGTTCAAAAAATGCAAGATGAGAATACTAGAACACAGGCATATGTTGAAATGCCAAAAGTTAGATTAGAGAAGTTAATCATACCTTACAAAAAATACATTAAAGACTTTGCTGTGTATGATTCAAAATTATCAGATTATGATCAAGTTGCTTTATCTACTGTTAAACAAGATACTGTAAAATTCTTAAAAGATTCTTCTAATGTTGTAAATTATCTTGTTAAAGAATTTGAAATGAAGAAAAACGCTAAGATGTATGCTCGTGCTTCTACTGATAAGACAGGTGTTATTGATCCTAATAAATTACATACATATAAATTCGCTGAAGATATATTCAAAAAGATTACTACTGTACCTAATCAAAAGAATCACGGTATGATATTCTTACTTGATTGGTCTGGCTCAATGCAAAAACATATTTTACCTACTACCGAACAGTTATTAAATTTAGTTATGTTTTGTAGAAAGATTAATATACCTTTTTCAGTATATAAGTTTATGAATCCAGGTAGTAGTTATGATACTAAAACTAAAGATAATCCAAATCATCCTTTTATAGTAAGTGAAAAAACATTATTACCAGATCAGACTACTAGATTGTGTCAAATGTTTACACATAAACAAAGTAAATCAGATTTTTTAAGATGTGCTCAGAATCTACATAGATCGGCAAAATACTTTGGTGATAGAAGAAGTTGGAATAGAGATCCAAATTATACTAATGCACCTCATATTTCAGATGAGTATTATCTATCATCAACGCCTCTTAATGAGTCTTTGATTGCGATGGATTCTATCATCAAGAAATTTAAGAATGATTATCATACAGACAAGGTTGCTCTAGTGACTTTAACTGACGGCTCTGCCAATTCATTACACACAGCAAACGGTGGTGAAGTAAGATTAAAACTTAATAACAAATATGTTAAGTGTGATTATTCATGGAGAGGTGAGGGTAAAGACCTGACTTATAGATTATTAAAGTATCTTAAAAAGAAATACGACCTAGATACTATCGGTTTCTTCCTTGCAAGTAAATATAGAGATTTAAGATATTTGTTTTCAGTACCTTACAATAAAGAGGCATTGGCAAATTCAAAATTCAATAAAGATAAGTTTATTGCTGACTATAATACTGGTTATGATGTTTACTTCTATGTTAAATCAGATACCAAAGTTGTTAATGAAGTTTATGAAGATACAGCCACTGCCAATAAAAATAAATTAAAAAGAATGTTTATGTCTGGAATGAAAAAAAGACTGAATTCAAGAGTTTTATTAAACAACTTTATTAAGAGGGTTGCTTAATGACAACAGAAGTGTTATATAACAACGGTTTTAAGTGCTTGACTTTATGCCGAAATTATGATAGCCTAATAGTACATTATGAGAAAAAAAAATAATATAAACAAAAGAAAGGACTTATATATTATGGAACTAAATGTAAAACAAAAATCGGTAGTCGATATCTTGTATAAAACATACAAATCGGATACCGTGACTAGACAAGAAATTAATGATCTAGTTAAGAGTAAGAAGATTGCCAATCCTTCGTGGTTGAAATCTGACAAGTATAAAGTAGGTAGAGGAGTTTATAAGTTACCTATGGGTGATGATGAGGTTGCAACTGAAATAGTTGATACTCAAAAATCAGAATCACAGGCGGCATATGTAGTTAGTTCTCTAACTGACAATGTTGTTCCTGCTAAAGACAAAGACTTTGTTACCTTCGGTAACTTTGCTGATGTTAAGAATGTGATAACTTCTAAAAAGTTTTATCCTATATTCATTACTGGTTTGTCTGGTAATGGTAAGACTCTTGCTGTGACACAGGCTTGTGCCGTTGCTAAGAGAGAAATGATAAGAGTTAATATCACGATTGAGACCGATGAGGATGATTTACTTGGTGGTTATAGATTAAGGGACGGTCAGACTATCTGGCAAAATGGTCCTGTGATTGAGGCGATGGAGAGAGGTGCTGTTTTACTTCTTGATGAGATTGACCTTGCGTCTAATAAGATCATGTGTTTACAACCTATTCTTGAAGGTTCAGGAATCTATGTTAAAAAGATTAACAAGTTTGTGAAACCAAAGTTTGGATTCAATGTAGTTGCTACTGCGAATACAAAAGGTCAAGGTTCAGATGACGGTAAGTTTATCGGTACTAATGTTCTTAACGAGGCATTTCTTGAAAGATTTCCTGTGACTTTTGAACAAGAATATCCTGCTGCTAAAACTGAACAGAAGATTGTTGCTACTAAACTTAAATCTACCGGTAAGGCAGATGACAAGTTTGCTACTAATCTTGTGACTTGGGCAGATGTAATTAGAAAAACATATAAAGATGGTGGTGTTGATGAGATAATCAGTACAAGAAGACTTGTACATATCGCTGAGGCATACTCAATCTTTAAAAACAAAATGAAGGCGATTGAAGTTTGTACTAACAGATTCGATAATGATACTAAAACATCATTTGTTGATCTATATACAAAGGTTGACGCTGGGGTGTCTGCTGATCAGATACTAGAAGATAAAAAGAAGGCTGAAGAGGCTGAGATTTTATCTGAAAAGAATTCCGATGATAGTGAGGATGGTGAGGACACATTTGAAGTCTAACCTAAAAACTATCCATAATGTAAGTCCGCTTGGGAGAGTAAAATCTCCCAAGTTATTAATTAATGGAAGGAGTGAATATACTTATGCAAAATGTTAAACTAACACCAAAACAAGAATCGTTTGTCAAATTGGCAAACAAGGAAGGTTTTACTACTGAAATTACTAGGAAAGATATTATATCTTTACAAAGTAAACACGGTATCACTAAACCAGCTTGGTTAATGAAGAATACTGCTTATAGAGTAAACAGAGCTTCATATACTTTACCTACACTAGGTCAAGTTGTTGAATCGGAATCTACCGATAGTGAATAAAGACATTATATTGAGGGCGGATTATTCTGCCCTTGATAGCTTGACTATACAATCTAAAAGTGTTATAATGATTACAGAAAGATTTACTTATGAAAATATCTAAAAAAGAACCAAAGAATAAAAAACAAAAAAAATTAAGTGGTACAATTTCTGACTATCCGTTAGTTGAAGTTAAATGGTCTGACGCCACTGGTGACGCTGGTTGGCATGATATTAATAAGGCAATATTATCTAAACCTGCTAGACCTGTATCATTAGGTTATAAACTTCTTCAAACAAAAGAAAAAATTATAATATTTACAGATTATATTGTAGATGATGAAGACGGAACACTAACAGTAGGTAATGTATCAACTATACCTGCAGCTTGGGTACAAGATGTAACCGAGATAACATTTAAATAATATGGCTGGATATACAATAGAAGTAAGAAATAACAATGTTGAAAAAGCATTAAGAGTCTTAAAGAAGAAATTAATCAAAGACGGTGTTATGAAAGAATTAAAAGAAAGACAATATTATCAAAAACCTTCTTTCAAAAAAAGAGAGAAGAAAAAAGAAAATATTAGAAGACACAAAAAAGATCAAAAGATTAAAGCGCTGAAAGGCGAATTATAGAATTATGAGGTATTTTATGTTGTTAATATCTCGTATGTTTAATTTGAAACAACAAGAGAAAAAAAGGAAAAATATAATGGCTAGAAAAACATTAAATAAGAAAACTAAAGTGTTAAATTTATTATCAAAAGGTGCACCAATATCATGGAAAGCATTAAGAAGTAAATTTGATTTAACATCACCAAGAGCAATGGTAGACCAATTAAGATCAGAAGGACACATGATTTATATCAATGAATCAACTAAAGGTACTTCATACAGATTAGGTGCTCCTACTAAATCTATTATCGCTGCTGGTATTAGAAAATTATACGGACCATTCAAATACGCTTATTCAGCGTAATTGGTCGTATAAATAGTAATGTTGGGCTGCTCGTAAGTCCTAACATTAAGAGGTAGAGTATCTTCCGCAAAGATACTTATTCGGTGAGGTTTGGTAGTTTCACTCCGTGATAAAAGAAACTACCTTATAAATAAAAACGATACGCTCATAAGAGGTATCATAATTAACTCGCTTAACAAAGGAGCAAATATGACTTATAAAACACTTAACATATGGAAAGACCTACGACCTTATTCAGTAGGCTTTGACAATATATTCAATCACTTTAATTTACACCTAGACAATCAAAGAACTGTAAATTATCCCCCTTACAACATAGTAGAAGTAGATTCGCTTAACTGGAGAATCGAAATGGCATTAGCAGGTTTTGGTAAAAAAGATATCAATATCGAATATGCTAACAATCTATTAACAGTTGAAAGTGTTAAAGATGAAGACACTAAAGAGGTTGAAGAAAACGATGGTGTTCTTTTTAAAGGTATATCTAAAAGACAATTCAAAAAATCATTTACATTAGCAGATGATGTTGTGATAAATGGTGCCGAACTTAAAGACGGTATGCTTGTAGTTGATCTGGAGAAGATTGTACCAGAAGAAAAGAAACCAAGAACAATCAAAATTAAATAATAATAGAGGGGCCTGCTTGACAGGCCCTTTTAAAAATGATATACTTATAAATAATTAAAACAACATTTTTATTTGTTTGTATTCATTTTGTTTACATTCATTTAATTATAGAAAGGGCATAAAATGCTTAAACAACTAAACGAAGTAGCAGACTTCAATCCTCAAACTGCTGATAATTTCTTTACAAAATCATATAAAAAATATTTACATCTAGGTGCTAAGTTTAACGATAATCCAATTCTTGTTAATCTTAATGACATCATACAAATAGATGAAATTTTTAATAATGAAGGTAGGGAGACACAACACACAACTTTAGAATGGCAAAGACTTGCAACAGATTTTGGTAATGGTATTAAACCTTGGTTAGACTTACCTATCGTTGTTAAGAATACTGATAAAGATATAGATAAAAAATATAAACTAGTTGCAGGTTACGGATCGTTAAATGCTTTGAAATCAAACGGTGCTGATAAATATTGGTTTTATGAGGTTGTAGAGTACACACCATCTATACTATCAGAAATTGCTGTATTTGAAAACACATCTGAAGTAATAACTACTTCATATAAAACTGGTGTTGATGGTATCATATTTCATTTAAAGAATATGATTGCTAAAAAACACAAGGCTTTAGTTAATGACGAGCAATCAATATCAGACTATATTGATAAGACTTGGCCAGGTATGATACCTGAAGTTAAAGGTGTAATCATATCTAAAGCTAGAAATGCACAAACAAAAAGTAAAAGAATCAAAACTTACAATCTTTCTGAAATAGACAACTGGTTACAAGAAATGGCAGATAGAACTGCTCAGTTTACTCACGGTGGTAATTTTGATAAGAAAAGAGGAATGTATGGTTTTGTAGGAGTTAATATTCAAGATCCATTTCTTCGTGCAGCTAAAAAGTTTGCTGAAACTGGTAATAAATCTTATGTAGTATTACATTGTAAGAGTCCAGGTAAAACACAAACAATAAAAGACATGAGAAAAATACAACTTAAAAAACTACAAGAATTTAAGAGTATGTTCTCTGGATTAGGAATGAAAACTAACTTTTTATCTGTGTTAGGATTTCTTCCACAAGATACCGAAACAGATAAGATGACACTATTGGTACAATAATATAATAAAGGGGCCTGCTTGACAGGCCCTCACAAAAATGATATACTTAATTAAATTAACAATTGAAAGAAAAATATATAATGAAACTAAATCAAAACACGATTGAAACTCTTAAAAACTTTGCAGGTATTAATACTAATATCTTAATCAAACAAGGTGATGAGTTATCAACTATATCTACAATGAGAAATATATTTGCCAAGGCTAAAGTTTCTGATAACTTTGCTAATGAATTTGGTATATATGATCTAAACGAATTTCTATCAGCAGTATCAGGTTTCGCTAAACCTGAATTGTCTTTACAAGATAAGTATATGACAATATCCTCTGAAGGTAGTAAATCAAAAGTAAAATATTTCTATTCTGATCCTTCAGTAATAGTATCACCTACTAAAGAAGTTAATATGCCAGAGGCGGAAGTAACCTTTAGTCTATCATCAACAAACTATAAAGAACTGTTAAAGATGGCTGCGATTTTGAAATCACCAGATTTAGCATTGATCGGTACAAAAGGTGGCGACATTGTTCTTAAAGTTTGTGATAAGAAAAACGACACATCAAATACATTTGATATCGTAGTTGGTCAAGGTGCAACAGCAGATTATACTTTCTATTTTAAAGTAGAAAATATGAAAATGCTAGACGGTGACTATGATGTTGCTGTATCTTCAAAATCAATCTCACACTTTAAACACACAAAACTACCTGTTGAATACTGGATCGCTTTAGAACCAGACAGTACTATAACGAAGTAGGTCTGTATGAATACAGATTTTTTGTGGGTCGAACAGTATCGACCAAAGACTATTGACGATTGTATATTACCTGACTCTTTAAAAAGTTTATTCACAGCCTTTATTAAGAAAGGCGAAATATCTAATATGTTGTTCTCTGGTACTGCAGGTATCGGTAAGACCACAGTTGCAAAAGCATTATGTGAGCAAATGAATTGTGATTGGATTATGATAAATGGTTCAGAAGAAGGTGGTATAGATGTATTAAGAAATAAGATTAAAAACTTTGCTTCAACTGTATCACTATCTGGTGGTAAAAAAGTTGTGATATTAGATGAGGCTGATTATCTTAATCCACAATCAACACAACCTGCGTTAAGAGGATTTGTAGAGGAGTTTCATAAGAATTGTAGATTTATTCTTACTTGTAATTTTAAGAATAGAATCATAGAACCTTTACATAGTAGATTCTCAAACATAGAGTTTAAAGTTAATCCTAAAGATAAACCTAAACTGGCAAGTAGATTGTTTGAAAGAGCAATTTATATTCTTAAAGAACAAAATGTAGATTATGAAGACAAGGTCCTTGTTGAATTAATTACAAAACACTTTCCAGATTTCA
>Ga0233444_10004063_pt1 | contig 14192 bp, 10 predicted proteins | sample SI_124_October20_6_FD_182792 | JGI IMG/M metagenome (GOLD analysis project Ga0233444, IMG submission 182792) | Seawater microbial communities from Saanich Inlet, British Columbia, Canada - SI_124_October2016_10_MG | ecosystem: Environmental > Aquatic > Marine > Inlet | place: Canada: British...
TCCACCTTAACCCCCCCCCTCCCCCCCCCCCCCCCCCACCCCCCCCCCCCCCCCCAAAAAAAAACATCCTGCCTACCTGCCTCTACCATGGCGGAGACGTTGACGCGTGCGTTGGTCTCTCACACCACTGGGAGCAAGCGTACTACCCCTCATCCGAACGCGGACCTGCTCACCTATCTCAAGGGGAAGGGGAATCACATCTCCATCAAAAGCATGGGAGACGATCTCACGTGCAACCTCGTTCTGAACGGGATGCACGAGATCCACACGGGGAGGATGCTGGATGGGTGGTACTTTGCCCGTTGCGGCGACAAGATGGTGCGCGTGGACCCACGCAGACACGTGAAGGTGACCCAATCCATGCTCACCGCCATGAACCGGCTCATCGAACACCTAGGGTGGGTGGAGGCATGGAAATGTGGCTTTGAGGGGGTCCCCACCCGAGGCCAAGAAGGAGAGCAAGTGTGCATGCTAATCTACCTCTGCGAAAAGGCGATGGGCGACGCCATCCAGCTCATCCTAGACATCGGAGTGATGAGAGAAAACGCGAGCCGCTGCGCGAGGGGCATGCCTTCCGTCCCTGTTGTGGACGTCGTTCCACCCTCCCATGACGAGAAGGTGATGTTCCCCTCTGGGACGGTTCCGTCGTAGGCGTGCCCAGAAGTGTTGATTCTCCTCGGCCCCTGCCACAAAGCCAGTCCCGCACACCGCGTCGAGCGTGACACGGCGCCCCAGCCTGCGAGAGAGCCAACGCTTCAGTGTGCGCTGCGTATGCGCGCTGTGGTGTGCGAGCGTGCTGTCCGTGAGGATGTGCAGAGGGAGGTGTGGGGACGACGACGAAGACGGTGGGAGGGCGTCCAGGAGCGCGTCCAGAAGCGCTTTGGAAAAGGATCTTAGTCCTGTGAGAGTAAAGTGGACCCCATCGTCCTTCCGTAACGAAAACGACTCCCATTCCAGCGAGATGGGGGCGCCCCCTTCTCCTAAGATAGCTTGGTCTATCTCGCGGAGCGCCTCGTGGCTCCAAGGTGCTACATCGCAGAGGGTGAAGAGTTTCATGGGGACGTCTCACACCTGCCCCCCCGAGTGCATTTTGATGGAGATCGAAAACTACGAGGACGAGGGTTGGCGTTCGAGCGCGTGGAGGATCCCTGTGGAGGAAGCACTCGAGGAATGGCTGGTCGCCAGATCTGGCTGTCAGGCGGAGGGTCGCTGCCAACAGATCGCCTGCGCCTATGCGAGGTCGGCCATCTCCTTTTCGGACGTGCCTCCCCCTCCCGCTCTTTGCCGTCTTGCAAAGCAGAGGCGAACATGGCTTTGCGGGGGGTGGCGGTGCAAGGCACTTTGATGCACTACAAAGAGGCCTCCACAGGAGACGAGCCCGGGCGAGAGGACAACCCCATTCATTTGCAGATCTCCTCGGCTTTCTTCTTCCACCAGCTCCACCTCATCGCACTCGATGGGGGAAGGGAGGTCCACATACCCTTTGCCGTCCGTGAAGGGTACGCGACGCACCCCGACGTCGACGCTCGTCTGGTCGCTCATGTGTGTGCAAGACATCCCGTTGGTACGGAGGAGAGAACTCTGACAGGGCGGAGGGTGAGGCCTTTGTGGTGGGGAGGAATGGGGTCATTCGTGATCGATAAGTGGAATCCACAGAGGGAGAGGCGTCTCATCCGTTCTCACACGCCTCCTCGCCCACGAGTTGCACCTGAGCCTCGATCTAGGTGCGTTCCTCCTCCACCTACCAAAGAAGGTCTTGACCCTCCTCGCGACGGCAGGCGTGTGCAGCGTGGCCCCAGGGCAAGGGGGGAGATCCCGGAGGAGCTTGGAGCACATCTTGAGACGGAAGCGAGTGCGTGCGGGCGTTTGGAGGTCTCCATGCACCAACTCGAGGACGAGGGAGTTTGGCTCCATGCTGGTCTCTCCACGAGAACATTGGAAAAAAAATATGTACCTATGTATTCAAACACCACCCTCCAAACTTCTCTCCTCACGCATGTCCACTTTTGTCTCTCAGCGCACTCGCACGTCCAACGTTGAGGTCGAGGCTCCGCCCCCTCTTCCGGCTCCGGCGACTATGCTCCCCATCATCATCCCCACGGCGCTGCCGTCGTGCTCCAAGCCTGTCCCGCGCGGCTTTCTACCCCTCCTCCTCTACTCGTCCTTCTTCTTCTTGGTCCCCTTCTTCTACGAGGAGATGGACTACGACTACACCGACGACACCACCCGCATAGGCGTGATCGCCATCTCAGCGATCGGCGCCCTCATCCTGATCGTGGGCTGCGATGTGGCCGTGTACTTCAACAGTGTCCTCTTCGCGCATACGGCTCTCGAGCTGGCAGTGGTGAAGGTGCTCCTCGACTTCATCGACAGCGACAACCTGATTGTCAAGGAGAATAGCAGCGGCGAAAAGCTCAGTAACAGCGATGGTGACAAGATCCTGGCGTGGATTGCCATGGTCATCATCATCGGCCATCTGATTCCTTTCTATGTGCTTGATAATCCACGCGTCCTCGGCGTGGTCGCTGCGGCGGGGATCGTCCTGAACACGACCGTCATCACGTACCTGGACCACAACAAGCTCGACATTGTGGCTTTCTCGACCGTGGTGCTCATGGGCTTGACGCTCTTGCTCCAGTTCACTACGTGCAAAGAGTTCACCCTGCTGTCGTCCCTTCGCCACGCGCTCATGAAGCGCACGTGCCTCATCTACTAGGCTTGTCGACCTAGATACACCCCCCCCCCCGACCCCACACCCCGTCTTAATTTTTTTAGTGTGGTAGAGAGGGAACGGGGGAGGGCTTCGCCATGGATCGTACCACTGTGGCATCTTTGATTGCATTGGCCGTTCTCGCGATCGTCATGATTGCGATGCGCACAGGGAGCAAAGAAGGGTTCGCCCCTTCTCCATCCAGCTACTACCTCGTCGCCCGCAACAACAGCATCCAGGCGGAGCAGGGCGAGAAGCCCATTGTGAGCATTCAGATGGACGCGCTCCTCAAGAGTGGAGGGGAACTCCTCGGGAGGAAGAGGGCCGAGGTGAACGCCCTCGAGGAGAACATCAGGGACAAGCTCTGCTCCTTGGAGAATCCGCTCAAGGAGCTTCGCGTTCGGCGCACCCTTCCGCCCAGTTCTGATACTTCCGCTGTGGACTGCGCCGTTGACAACTCTTGTCGTCGGGGCACGGAGTTTGCGAGCGGGTACACTCGCATGGACGCCGGGTTGCTTCAGAACATGGCACGACCCGCCATGTTCTTCATGCCTCCCGCGGAGGACAAGGAACTCAGCGACAAAGTCTTCTTGGCAGGCGTGGGCATTTACAACAGAGGAAGCTCTCTCGAGGGCGCATTGGGTAACCCGCAGAAGTCACCCTTTTACCGTGTCTTCAGCGGCCCCCACGAGGTGGTCGTGACATATAAGAAGTACGGCATCCTGCCTGCTAGGCAAATTGTGATCCCTCCGAATCGGACAGACTCATATGTCTGGCACTGGGGGAGAATCCAAACGGTTGAGATTCGCTTTCCGAGAGCTGTGGTGTACGGCACCATCCCATGTTCCCACTTCCCGGTGGAGGGGGTGCACCTAAAGTTGGTACACCCTCCTCCTGCCGAGTGGGACAATCGTTTCGAAGGCACCTACCTCATCCCCCAGGACGATTCAATCAAGATAGGCTCCGTCGCCCGGCCGTGGCGGATGGAAGTCCTCTCCGGGAACGAGGTCACCATCTCGTTTGGAAGCTTCTGCCTCACTTCTCGAGAGGGCGACAAGAGGGGCAGGATGGATCTGGAGGAAATGGAATCTCCCCCCTCCTCTCGGCAGAAGTGGACACTCTTGCACAACACCGACGGTACCTTTACCATCTTCCAGAAGAGCACACTTGGGAACGGACGCGATTACCTAGGATACAACCGTAGAGACGGGGAGGTTCAAATGCTGAAATACTCAGACACCGGCAAAGTATTCCGCGTGCGTTTGGAGCCTCTCTCATGAGGGTCGCGTCCATCCGGATAGTCCATCCATCTCCGTGGTTGCCTGGGGTCGGTCTATGTACATCTTGATGAGCCTGGAGCGCTTCTCTCCCCACGCCACCACCTTGTTGGTGAACACTCCCTCCGGGTTGGTGGTCCAGTCCCACCACGTGTTGGGGGGGAGTGTCTTCTTGGTCCGCTTGGGGACGAGGCCCTTCTTGAAGTGCACGTCCCAGTCTCCTTGCCACTGCCCCCTCACTTGAAACCCTACCTTATCCTGCACCTCCTCTGCCCAGAGCGTGACCGTGTGCGCTCCCGTGTACACTCCAAATATATGATCAACCCTCGACGAAAAGTAGTGGGGGACGCTCTTGCTGAACTGGTAGCGCGGATCCGGGTTCAGGAAGCCTACGTTGTCTTCCCTGAAGGGGAGGAACGTGTGCACGCCGGGTCGGAGCTCCATGCTATGCAACTCGGCCCCCTCCACTCCGCACTGCAAGATGACGGGGCAGAGGTTCCCTCTCACGAAAGCGTCGTTGAAGACGACCGTGTTTGGGAGCATGGCCGCCGGCAGAAGTTTCTGGGCTCTGCGTGCCACCGGATCGGTCACCTCGACTGACGTTTGAGAGAGGATGACGTCGGTGACGACCGCCACGTCCGAGATCGGATGGGGAGGTACAGTGATCTCATCGAGACGGTTGACCATAGCCTGAAAGGAGGCGGCCTTTTCGCGATACTTTTCGATTTGCCTGCTTCCGTCCTTGAGTCGCGAGCCGTCCTTCAGAAGGTGTCTACTCTCCATCTTATGAGTGTGCTTGCATGTAAGGGTGGGGATAGAAAAAAAAGTGGAGGGTCATTCATGGCTAGTTTGACGACAGGCATTTGTTTTTGTTTCTTCCACTGCTTCTTCCACTACCTCCTCGGAATCAAATGCCGATGCTTGTTCCAATTTCTCGCTATATACGTCATTTGGGGTAAGTCAAACTTGTCCAACTCGTATTTTTCCATCCTTGTTACCAATGTTTTTCTCTGATAAAATTTCAATTTCATATCCGCCCATCTCATAATATATGAGATTATCATCAAATCTCTTAAAGATTCAGATATGTAATTCAGTCTAAAGAACCATTTTCTCCAGTTTTTCCACTGTTCTTCGGAAATATCCTTTATGGGGTGTGTTGATGTTATTTTATTATTAAAAATTTGTGTCCGTGAAACCTTTATTTGGTGGTTAAAATACTCTTTGGAAGAAGTATCAATGTGATTTCTTTCATGAAACAGTATAACATTTTCAAAGAACGCTTTCATGTCTAGCTCTGTAGGTTCTGTTGAATACACCTGACCATGAAGGAATGTAGAAGGCAGACCTACAGCAGAAGACGGACCTGCAGCAGAAGACGGACCTGCAGCAGAAGGCAGACCTGCAGCAGAGGACGGACCTGCAGCAGAGGACGGACCTGCAGCAGAGGACGGATCTGCAGCAGAGGATGACGATAATGTGAGCAAAGCGTCTGCAACTTCCATTTCGCTTCCTCTATAGGGACGTCTGTGAAACGACGGAGAAGGCTTTCGTTTCCGAGAAGACTTTTGTTTGCGGGAGTCTCTTTTTCGTGAATTTCGTTTCGATGAGCGTGGCATTAGGGTTTGATTCCTTCTCTTACAGGGGAGAAAAAAAATCTGAATTCCCTCCCTTTTCTTCTCTACCCAAACACCCTCATCAGCCACGACGAAAGGTTCGGTTCGCAAAAGGTACACTTTACCCTACCCTCTCTCCGGGGACACGCATCGGAAGGTCCTCCTCCTCGCGGAGGCGTCCTTGGGAGGGAGGACAAAGGGGCGCACGTCGTCCACCACGTACTCGAGCACTTCGTTGCTCTCCTTGGGAGGAGGGACAAAGGAGCGTATGGTGGAGCGGAGCACCCTCACCGCGTCTTTCTTGGAAGTCGGCACCTTGAGCGTGGGCCTCGGCAGAGGAAGCTGCACCTTGACCGTCCCCGTGCCGAGCTGCGCGAGCTGCCCCATCATGATGGAGGACGTGACGCCGAGCGCGTTCTCCTGCTCGGAGAAGATGGCCGCGTCGGAGAGGATGTCCATGGTCTCCTCAAAGGAGCACCTCATGAGCGGCGAGCAGTTGGTGCGGTTGATGCCATGTCGGTTGAGCGGCATGAGCCTCCCCCTCCTGCACATGGTGTCCACGATGAGCATGATGTGCCTCGGGTCGATGTACGCGTCGAGGACCATCCTCAGCTGATCGTAGAGCACGTGCGCGCACGCCTCCACGCCCAGGATGGACAGCACCTCGCATAGGTTGTTGGACGTGCACCTGGTCCAGTCCACGCACGGCGAGGCGGAGCAGTCTTGCAAGAAGTTGCCCGCCACGTGCACCACATGCTCCTCGTGCGCCTTCCCGTTCGCGTCGAGGCGCGCGCTCTCCGCGGCGTCCGCGGCCTTGATCCCGTCGTGCCCCGAGATGGCCATCGTGTCGAGGAGGACCTTGATGGCTCTGTGGCAGAGGATGAACTCCTGCTCTTGGGCGATCTTGCCGTAGGAGACCATCTCGTGGATGTCGAAGAAGGTGATGTTCACCTGCCACTCGAGCTCGTTGGCTTCGGACGAGGTGACGAGCGCCCTCTTGAGGAGCCTCTGGCGGAGGTGCGTGCGGAGGATCGGAGGCGTGAGGTGCCGCTTCCGCATGAGGTCTTGCTGGAGCTCGAGGGTCACGCAGAGGTCGTCCCCCATGCGCACGTGCGCCACGAGGTCTCCGAGGCGGATGAGGGGGAGCGTGTTGGCAAAGTATTCCGCCACCCAGGCGTCCTTGGCGTACTCTGCGTGGAAGCGGAGGGTGGTGCAGGGCGTCTTGGGCTGCTTGGTAACGTCGAGCAGCTCCTTGAGGCGCGGCACACCCAGGACCACGTTCCTGGAGACAACCCCCGCCGTGTGAAACGAGTTCAGGGTGAGCTGCGTGGTGGGTTCGCCGATGCACTGCGCGGCGAGGCAGCCCACGCTCTCCGCGCAGACGCTCTGTGCATGTCCCACCTTGATTCGGACTGTCTGGAATGCTTCCTTCCTTGTCGAGATGGAGGGCCCTCCTCTCCCCCTTGCCCGCTCACGTGGGCAAGGGTGGAGGAATGTCTCCAACACCGCGAGTGCGACGGCAGGCGGTAGCTCTTTGCTGTACGCCATCACCTCCTTGACAAAGGCATCCTCGCGATCGTTCTCCTCGCGATCGTTCTCCTCGCGATCCTTCTCCTGATCCATTCTCATACGCACGACCGCCGGGTTGAACGGCAGGAGCACCCGCGCGTCGAGCTCGGTCGCCAGCACGTGCGTCTTGCAACGGAGCACCTGCGCACGGCAGTAGCGCGCGTGCACTCGTGCGGCATGCGGTAGCTCGTCCGAGGCCCTCCGGTCTACGAGGAGGCGGAGGGGCAGCCGCTCCATATGGCAAGGGTGCATGCCGTCGCTCCCCCATCGGAAGGAGATCACTTCTCTCATCGCGTTCCGGACGGTGCCGTCGTTGAAGACGCGGTTATCCTCCATGGTCTTGTTGAGGCGACGCTGCAGGTATCCCGTGGCGCTCGTCTTCACCGCCGTGTCCACGAGCCCCTCTCGCCCTCCGATGCAGTGGAAGAAGAGCTCGGACGGGGAGAGGCCGAGTGCAAACGAGTGGTAGACCATCCCCCGAGAGGAGAGGCGATGGTCGTCGTGCGTGAAGCAGGGAAGTGTGCGCACCCCCTTCCCCTCCCCGATGCGCGACCCTTCGAGCGACTGCTGCCCCAACGAGCCGCAGATCTGCCCCAAGTTGATGAAGGACCCCTTGGATCCGGCGGACACCATGTCCCGGATGGCGTTCTGCGCGCGCATGTGCTCGTTGACGATGCTCCCCGTCTGGAGAAGCATCTTGGAGAGCATGCGCATGATGGCGCCCTCTGCCGTGGCGGCCGCCTCGGGGGTGGTCGTGCTGAGCGCCACCTCGCTCTGAATCTCCTCGCAGAGCTGCGTGGCCTTGACGAGGCGGTCGTTTACGCTCTCCTGCCCCTCCTGGGAGAGCATGACGTGGTCGATCCCCACATGGTGGCCGCGCACCATGAGGTAGGTGTGCGTCAGCCGCTGCACGTCTCCCATGAAGCGCACGCATGCCACGTTGCTCACGTCTCTGCACAGCCTGTCGATGATCCCTCCCGCGGATGTGCCCATGTTTGCTTTTCGTAGGAGCCCTGCGAAGAGATGTCCCCTGAGTACAACAAGGGGGTGGTCCACTTCGCTCGTCTCCACCCAGCACGCAACCCCCGCGCCTTCCTCGCCTCCCTCGCCTCCCGCCGCTCGAGGTGGGGAAGTCTGCAAGGAAGGGGCAGAAATGGTGAGTGCCTCGGGGAGGAGGCAGGAGAAGGCCTGCTTGCCGGTCCACCAGCACTCCCACCGGCCGCCGCCCTTGCCGCCCTTGCCGCCCTTGCCGCCCCCGGCGCGCCACACGCGCACCGCCGGCACGGGGAGGGTGTCCTTGCACGCGTGCCGCGTCCCTCCGAGTAGGCGGCAGAGCAGCTGGCGACGGAAGATCACCCGCTTGTGCGTGAGCAGGAAGAGACCCAGCAGGCAGTCTTGCACCACCCCCATGACGGGCTTGTTGGCCTGTGCTCCGATGGAGTTGGCCTGGGAGACGGACATGAGCGCCGCACACTCCGCCATTGCCCCTCTCGACTGGGGGAGGTGGAGGTTCATCTCGTCCCCGTCGAAGTCTGCGTTGTACGGCCCTGCCACGGGGAGGGCGAGCCGGAATGTGTGCCCGGGCATGAGTCTCACCCTGTGCGCAACCATGCCGTGCAGGTGGAGGGATGGCTGCCTGTTGAAGACGACCACGTCGTCGTCGGAGAGGTACCTCTCCACCACGTCCCCGTCTTGCAGCTCGAGGGAGGCGCGTTCGGAGCACGTGGTCAGGTGCGTCACCGTACCGTCCCTGTGGACAATGCTCTCCGCCCCGTGGACGTGCCCCGCGCCCGTCCGAACGCGCGCGAGGAGGGTCTTCCGGTTGAACGTGTTGACCCGCTCGGGGAAGGTGAGCTGGAGCGCCACCTTGTACGGCACACCCACCCTGTCGATGTCAAAGTACGCATCCGGGGTGATGACACAGCGCGCGCTGAAGTCAACCCGCTTCCCCATGAGGTTTCCCCTCACCCTCCCTTCCTTGCCCTTGATGCGGTCGATGAGCGACTTGGCGGTGTTCGACCCGGCGGAGCGGCTCATGCCATGGGGTCGGTGCACGCGCGCGGCGTTGCTCACCATGATGAACACCTCGTACTGAAGGCGTGTGAGCGCATCAAGCATCTCCTTGGACGGGTGGGCCTGCTGCGTGCGCCACGTGCTCCCCTCCGGCAGGAGGGATGCCACCTCCTGGGAGCGTCTCATGATCTCGAGGAGGCGCACCGTCATGTCGTTCTGACCCCTTGACCTCGAGCCCTCGGAGGAGTAGATTGCGGGCCTCGCGCACGGAGGGGGGACCACCAGGTTCCGCGCGATGAGGTTGCGGGGGTGCGAGTGCTTGGCGTGGAAGCCGAGCAGCTCCACGTCCGTGTCGCGAAGGTGGGTGAGGATGGAGAGTGCCTCCCTCGCCGTGAAGGGAGTCTTGCAGTACTCCTCCTCCTCCTGGCTCCCCCACTCCACGTCCGCGGGCCACTCCATCTGGATGCCGAGCGGCACGCGCGCGTACGACGGCCGCCGCGCGCCGCAGTGCGGGCACGTCTTCCTTCCCCTCAGGAGCGCATGCAAGGCGTTCAGGCGCGCCCTGCCCGCCGAGACGTAGTCGTCCTCCTCGAGGGCTTCCGCGGAGAGGCTCTCGTACCCTCTCCCCTCGTCGTCCGTGGCGCACACGCGCGCGCAGTGGAAACACGTCACGCGCAGCAGCTTGAGCACGGTCTCGATGTAGCTGTAATGGTACACGGGCCACGAGAGCTCGAGGTGCCCCGCGTGACCTGGGCACGTGCGCGCCGGCCGCATGCACGTGACGCAGAGGTGGCGTCGGTCCACTGACCCCATGACTGGGTCCATGAGGGACCCCGTCGCGGGGAGGCCCCTGTAGTAGAGCATAGTGTCCGTCACCTTGACCACGGACATGCGGGCGATCTCCTCGGCGGAAAGGAGTCCAAACCGGAGGCGCTTGGGACGGACGGGCTCCTCATCCGTCAAAGAGTAACGAAGCATGCCTCTCCCTTGTAGAGCTCTCCCTTTCCCAAACACCCTCGCGTGAAGTCATTCTGACGTGCTCCATGGATCAGAATAGGGCAGGAGGGGAACTGCGCCCCCGGCGAGCATCCTGAAACGGTCGCGGCTTCCATGAAGCCCTCTTCTTGCAAGGCCAAAGGGAGACGCTTCCAGCAGAAGATTGCCAAGAGCATCCGCGACGCGTTCCCGATCCTGCTCGAGGACGACGTGCGCAGCACTTCCATGGGTGCATCCGGGGAGGACATCCTCCTCTCCACCCGTGCGAGGGAGTGCCTCCCCCTGGCCCTCGAGTGCAAGTGCGTCGAGAAGCTCAACGTCTGGCAGTGCCTCGAGCAGGCGTCTCGCCACGGGCAGCGCACGGGCGCTCTCCCCGTCCTCGTCTTCTCCCGCAACCACGCCGATGCCTACGCCGTCCTTCCGTGGTCCTCCCTCCTCTCCCTCTATGCGGAGAGGAGCTCACCCGATTCCCTCCCTCCTGCCCTTGCTTCCCTCCTCAGGGAGATCTCTCAGTGGGCTCCTCCCCTGCCTCCGCCTCCCCCCTATCCCCCAGAGGGAGAGTGAAAAGGGGACAGGCAATATTCTTTTGGTTTCTGTCTAGGTGTTTTTTTTCGGGTAGCGAGGGACTCAGATGTCCAGTGTATCTAGTATGGCGCCCAACTCCATGTGCGCACCCGCATGGCGCGCGAGCGCCGTGTGTATCTTTTCGAGTCTGTTCGCCTCCGCTCGTTTGGCAGCGTCCTCCATCAGGCGGAAGATTGCCCAGATCGCGTTCGGGATGCTCCTCCACGCCATCCTCCTCAGCTTCTCCGCTCGCTTGGACTGGATGTACGCCCCGATCTGAAGGGAGCTGGATAGGTGGTACCAGTCTCCGTCCCTTCCCTGCCCCGCTCCGTAGCAGGACATTCGCTTCCCCATGGGGCTTAGCTTCTCGAAAGGAACCCACACCTGCTTCAAAGTGTACCTTTTCTTCCCAAAAAAACTAGGCTGTTGGATCACGACCGTCGCGAACGTCCCCTTCCCTCCGTCGCGTTCGTTGCACTCGCACATGTTTCTAGGGGCGTGTTCGCCCCTCTTCGCCGCACGATATCGCGGCTCGAAGTCGGGATTCATGTGTGTTTGCCCAATGTTTGCCGCACGCTGGCACTCTAACTGGCGAGCAGGATCACTCTTGTGAGTTCCAGTCCAGTGCACATTCCCCTCTTTCCCACGTTCTCGGGAAGAGGAAAAAATTTTTTTTTAGTTCTCCATACCTTGTAAACATCAACTCCATGCCTACACGAGTATCCCCCAAACGGCGGTCCAAGCGTTCCTCTCCCACCAAGCGTTCCTCTCACACCAAGCGCTCTAAACGATCCCTTTCTAGTAGGCGATACCGAGCAGGTACATCTACAACGCCCCAATCTGTTATGAACCAAGAAGAGTTTAACGCGCCCTCCACAACGGCAAAACGTCCCAAAAAAAAATCACCAGCACCAGAATTTAACGAAGACGACATTATATCAATGTATGAAACAGTAAATTCTCCCATTACAGGCGGGGCCATAACTGGATCATTCACTCTACGTGACGGGAAAATCGGACCATTTGAGGGTGAACAAGTACTCCCAATGCAACCTCGACTCCATCAAGCCGCGTCTTTCACCCCAGGCCAAGACTTAAACATACGGCAGCTATTTTCAGAACCAGCTCAACCTCAATCTAAACTTCCTGAACCTTATGTAGAAAACCCATGGGAGCTATTTAAGGACTAATTTTTCCTTCCCTGACACGGCGACGCCGAGCGCCTCCACCAAGACTGACTCGTGGAGGCCCTCTCCGAGGAGCTTAGCGCCTCCCTGAGCGACATGAACTCCCACTCCAAGGCCCTCTCCTCCCTCACCTCCCTCGTCCGATGTGCCCAATCTCGCGCCATCGAGCTCATGGCCCACCTCGCGCTCCAGCTAGGAAGGCGAGGAGGGCCATGGGTCGAGACGGATGATGATAGTGGATTAGAATGAGGGGGATTGGAGCGATCTACCTCATCGTTTCCTCCAAAATGAGGGAGGTGACTTTTTCGGTGATGGACGACTTTCGAGACGAGTGGCTGGAGTGCATCGCCTCTGCAGAGGAGAGGACCGCCCTCCTCCGTTTCGCGTGCTCGCTCCCTCGCCAGATAGGAAGTGCCACGATCGACCACGCCCGGCTCGAGTCCTTTGTGGCGGCGAGCGTGCAGGCGGCGGCTGACAGGCCCCTCGAGAGGGCACTCTCCGCGGCGAGGGAGGCAATCGGCATCCTCCAGGACCGGCTCGACGTGGCCACAGAGGAGCTCGCCTCCCTGAGGGCCATCCCCGCCGACGTGCAGTCCCTCCAAGCGAGAGACGAGGAGAAGACGCGCACGCTCGCCCTCTACCAGAGCAGCGCGGAGAAGGAGCATACGCTCGGCCAGGCGTTGCAGGCGCAGCTTGCGGAGACGCGCCGCCTCTCGGACGAGTGCCACGAGCTGCGCTTGCGAGTGGAGCAGTTGAAGACGCCCTCGGGGCGTGGGAGGACGGGGGAGACGGCCGTGGAGGGGATGGCCTTGGAAGTGGGATTCGAGGTGGAGGACACGAGCGTGGGGTCTCGGAAGGATCAAGGGTGCATGGACCTCCTCCTCACTCTCCCCGGAAGAGAAGACGTCCGCATCGCCGTCGAGATCAAGAACAAGGACGTGATCAAGAAGAGCGATCTAGACGACTTTGAGCACAAGGCCCACGAGGGGAAGAAGAAGGGTCTCTTCGACTCCGCCATCTTTGTCTCCCTCCGCGCCCCCGTCCGGAGGACGTCCCTCGTGCACCAACACCACCATGCCCTCGATTTCTTCTCGGTGGAAGGCGGCTCCCCCGACGCTTCCGCTCCGGCTCCGCTCTCCTACTGCGCCCCCGCGCACGGAGACCGCATGTCGTGCGAGGACGTGCAGAGCCACCTCTGCATGCACGCCGCCTGCCTCCTGCGCTGTCGCGCGTGGAGGTCCGCCTCTTCGCAGGCCGACGGCGACGGCGACGCCGAGCGCCTCCACCAAGACTGGCTCGTGGAGGCGCTCTCCGAGGAGCTGCGCGCGTCCCTGCACGACATGAACGCTCACGCCAAGGCCCTCTCCTCGCTGACCTCCCTTGTCCGGGGAGCCCGCTCGCGCGCCATCCAGCTCATGGCCCGCCTCTGCTCCTCGGCCACTCCTCCCCGCGAGGTCCCCTCGTGGGTGGCCGACGTGTGGCACGGCAAGGACAAGAAAGAGCAGGGCGTGGGCGACGCGCTCAGCTGGCGCAACTTCAACGACGAGCGCCGGAAGCGCATCCACGAGTCCTTGGGCGGCAAGGAGGCGTACTACCAGGCCCTCAAGGAGATGGTGGAGGACGAGTCGATGAAGAAGAAGAAGAGAGCCGAGTGATGAATGGCCTCAGAAGATCAACGCCTTCGCAACCCCTGACTCCTCTTCCACGGGGATGGGACGCACCTTTTCGGTAGTTGAGGTTAAGACCTTCTTGTCTCCCGCCCACACGCTTACTCGTATGCTTGTCTCCCCCTCTAGAATTACAGCCATGCGCACCGTCGCCGTCAGAGGGGAAGCAATGTCGGGTACTAGCTTCTCCAAAGGAATGGAAGGGTTTTCCATGTATATGTTCTGGACCATGCGATACGCGAGGTATCTTCCAAAGAGCACCGTCCTCAACCACATGGCGGATACGCTGTACAGACCCGTCTTGTTCTCCTCGGGGGCGTATATCCACTCCCGAGACACGCGCGCAAAATGGGACTCGTTGTCGGGCGCGTTCCACCGGTCAGTGCAAACGTAGTCGATCAGGAAGAAGAGGGCAATCGTGGCGCAGTATCCGCCCAATGTGCCCGCATTTTCGTGCATGCCCAACGCCTTTAGAACGGGAGCGTACATTCTGTCGCCCGAGTTGACATTGTTGGTCACCACCGTTCTGTACGTGTGGGTTCCAAAAAACGTCGTCAAATGAGGTGCAAACCCTCCTCCCAGCCTTCCATTAG
>Ga0233444_10004070_pt1 | contig 14157 bp, 19 predicted proteins | sample SI_124_October20_6_FD_182792 | JGI IMG/M metagenome (GOLD analysis project Ga0233444, IMG submission 182792) | Seawater microbial communities from Saanich Inlet, British Columbia, Canada - SI_124_October2016_10_MG | ecosystem: Environmental > Aquatic > Marine > Inlet | place: Canada: British...
TTGCCATTTTATATTCCTCCTAGAATACGTAAATATAGTCCTCTAGGGCTGTCGACTATACGCGTCTATATTTACTTATTTGTTATTAATGTATAGTGGCTAAAATATATAGTAATTTTGAGTAGAGTGCAAGAGATTGCGTAGTGAATGTACGTATTTCGACGATGTAGCTTTTTCCTAAGTAGCTACTGAAACTTCTGGAGCAGCGCCTTCAACGCTATTTTTTCTGTGAGCAATAGCTGCTTCTTCCAGCTTGATCTTTGTAATGACTTCTCTAACTTTGTCATCAATTCTGACCATTTCAAGAGTATATCTATCATTAGATAGATGCTCCTGTTCCCACTTCAACTCCAAGGACCTTTTTGCTTTGTATAGGTCTTGTATCATTAATAACCTCCTCAAAAGTTATACGATTAAACTTAGAATATTGTTTTCCAAGATTTTCCCATTTTACACTGTTTTCTCCTAGTTTGTCAAGTATTGCTTGCTCAACGGATTTAGCGTTATCTTCAGCTAATATTTCAAATTTAGCGTGATGATAATAAGCCCAGATATTTATAAGAAATTTTTTCATTTACACCTTTTTAATTAAAAAAGGGGCCGTTTTGAGGCGGCCCCTAAATTTTATTGATTACGTTGCGTTTGATCCGAATACGCCTCTTGGATCTGAGAATCCAAATACGTATCTTTCTCTCGCTTTGTATCTAACGTTACCAGTATCAAAGTCACCTTCCATTGAAGTTTTGATAGGTGATCTATTGAAATGCTTAAGTCCATTAGGCACATCAGTTTTAATGAAGAATTTCTTCGCAGCAGTTAAGTAGTTATTTACTACATATCCACCAGAGATCATTCCCATATTTCTGATTGCGTTAATGTCATTATCAGCTGTACCTGTTCTACCAACAGTATTCATAAGTCTGTCAGCAGTAAATTGAAGAGCTGAAGGAATTACTAATTTAACTCCTTGCGCCGCAATTTTTAGGCCTCTTTCATCAGTAAGAGCCGCGATGTCAATCAACGACTGTTCTAATGAAGTTTCATTAAGTTCAGCAGCTACTGTTAATTCATTTGAAAACGTACCAGCTAATGTAGGATGGTCATTAGCGCAAAGCTCCTTACCATCTCCACCAGCGAAGTTTGAATCAAATGCATTGTTAAGTACCGCTGCACCTTTGATATTCTTAGTAGACGCCATAGATCTTGCTAAAGCTTTTGTATATCTAGACGCAAGTCTGTCATACAAGTTATCTTCGATAGCTTCTTCTGTAATAGCGAATGCTAATGCAATCGTTTCGTTAGTATAACGAGCTGTGAAAGTTTCTTGTGCATCGTCAAAAGTTACACCCTGTCCTTCAGGTTTAACGTTTGCATTTGCGAAACCAGCTAACATTACTTCCTCTTCGAAAGCTCTGTCTGATGATTCAGTGTCAAAAATTTCTGCCCACTGCTCGCCGTATTGTTTGTATTCAAGTCCAAATAGTGCATTCAGACCTGGCTCTAGTTCTTTAACTAGTTGTGCTCTTGATATTGCCATAATTTATATACTCCTATTTAGATTATGCGTATAAACCAGCGCCGCCAGCGATCGCAACAATAACATTTCCACCTGCAACAGTGAAATCTTTATTATCTTGATCATTGCCGTAAGCAACTAATTTAAACATTCCCGTTGTAGCAGCTGAACCAACATCTAACGTAGTGATCGATTGACCATCTTTGTTATCTGTCGCTGTGTAATTATTTACGTTGAAGTTGTTTGCGCCACCGATTAGGGTTTGAGCAACAGCTGCATCCGCTTTAATTTCATACTGTTGAAACGGGTTGTTGATTATAAACGCTTCAATTTCATTTGAACCGTTGTTGTAGTTTTTAGATGTAGTTTGACCTGCAACAATGTTATTGCTGAAAGTTGGTTTGCCTGAAGCATCTATATAGAAAGCTCCATTGAACACACCTGTTAATAATGCGTCTGCATTACTAGCCCAAGCTGTTCCACCGGCTCCACCATCATCTGTAAGTGTAAACGCTGCGTCTTGTTGGTAACCTTGGTTGCCTGCATCTTGTGTAGACATAGGATCACCTTTGTTGACTGCAACGCCTGGTGCTGTTTGGATTCTGTACTCAGCTTGACCAGATGTAGCTGGAGTTTGTCCAACTGTATTGATCGCTCTAAGTCCGAATCCTACTGTACTTGCGTTTGCCATAGTTTTTCTTCCTTGTTATGTACCTGCCTTGAAAGGCCTCCGGTACGGATTAATTTAATTCGTTGGTAGGAATTACTAAATAATTAGCTTTTCTTTGTACCACCGAAGGTTACACGAGTATTAGATTCCTTTTGGAATTTCATACTTGGATGCTGTTCCTTCATAAGATTGTTCTCTACTGCTTCTTCTTTTGCATCGTTTTGCTTTTTATAATAAGCATCGATTTGAAGCGCAATCTCCTCTGGTATCCTAGCCAGCAATAGGCCTCCCACTCCGATTATTCCAGCGTATCTGCCTTCAGTCATCTCTGGATATTGAGTGTCTGGATATTCGTCAGCTCTCACTAACTCCCATCCTTCTCTCAAAGATGATGCTACATTTTTAGCATCTGATTGTCCGAGTATTTCGGAACGTATCCATTGATGTCTATATCCAGTTGGCGCTGGGGGTGCATCAAGTGAGTTGGGTGGAGTCCAAACCTTTTTGACTTCTATTTTGTCTCTAGTTTGACTCGCACGTGAAGTTTTTATTTTATCGTTTTCCATATGCTTTATACTCCTTCCGTGATTTTTAATTGTTTTGCATAATCTTCTAATGGCACACCTAATCTTTTAGCAATTGCTACCTGTGAAGGTGTGAGCTTAACAGTTTTTTTGCGTCCTGTTGAGGCTGAACGTCTAGCCGATGCTACATTTTGAGCAGGTTTTGCTCTCTCTGTAGTTGAGCTCTCTATCTTATCAAATTTATGGGGAAATTCAAGTCTTATTCTTTTATCAACTTCCGTATAATATTCGTCAGATTTAGGATCATATCCTTCTTTTTCTACCAATGTCTTATGGATATCAAAAGCAGTATATGTCATAGCAGAATCGTTACCAAACCAACTGTTTCTAGATGCCCAATCTTCAGCTCTAGGATCAGATTGTTGTGGTGCTCTTTGTTGAGGAGTAATATTTACTTCTCTTTCTTGAGCTTTTGGTTTTTGTTCATTTGCTACTTTTAAAGAATTAACTCTAGCTTCATCCATTGTTAAAGCTGCTAACTGCTGTTGTGCAGCAATTTGTGCTTCTACATCTTGTGATTCAATAGCATTTTTAAGAGCAAGTTTTGCTGCTGCTAAACCTGTTTTAACTCTACTTTCAAATTCAGAAACATAAGAAGTGTCCATTTTAGACATTCTTCCTTCCATTTCATCATTTCTATTTTTAATAGATTGAGCATAAGCTACTGCTTCTTCTTTTTGTCTTTCAGCTTCTCTCATCTTACGAGTTAGTTTAGCAATTCTTTTTTGAACGCCTTCACTATATTCTTTTAACTCATCAGGTTCTGCTTTTTTCTCCTCAACTTTTTCAGGAGTTTTTTCTTCGGATACCTGTTCTACTTCTATCTCTTCTTTTACCGTTTCTACTTTTTCCGGTTCACCTTTATCATCTAAATTAATTTCGGCTCCTTGTTCTTCACCTACATCAATAAGATCTTCTACTTTTTTGTTTTCGTTTTCTGTTGGCATAGTTTCCTTCCTATGTTGTTAAATATAATGAAGAACTGATTCGGGATCACCTATAGTCCCTAACACTTCATCATCGTTTAATATACGCACTTCTCCGCCTTCTATTGGTAATCTTGCGCCAGCATATCTAGCGAACATCACCCAATCTCCTACTTTGCACCAAGGCTTACCAAATTTATTTTTGTCAGCGTATGCAAGATCTCCCATTTTTAAAACATAACCACAAGTAGTTGCGATTCTAGCTTTATCTAATTGTTCTTGAGAGAATAAAATTCCACCTTTAGTTTTTTCTTTTGGTGTAAAAGGTAAAACTAAAATTCTATAGCCGACCGGTTCTGGTAACTGGTCTTCTAAATCTTTAATATTGTCTTGATCTAATCTTTTAGCGTGAGGTTCTTCTTTTTTCTCTTGCTCGTATTTTTCTTCAAGTGCCAATTTAATTTTTGGGACTTCCTTTTCCTTTTCCTTTAATGTCGATAACGTTTCCGTCATTTTGCTCCTTTTCATCGTTGTTTAGCAGGTTAGAGATTTCCTGAGTTACTATTTGATAAGCGTGTGCTTGTCCTAACATATACTTATATTTTTCCATACTGTCAACCCCACCAGTAATCATACTATCTCCAATTTGTTGTAATGTAGCGTTGATTCTTTTTTTTAGTTTTTCTATTATTATTAAATCATCCATCTTTTCTCCTTTTATTTCGCAAGAGTTTTACTCTTGATTTCCAACACCATCCACTTACTTTAATAGCATATGTCTCAACAAATGCAATGGCTCTATCAATTTGATTAAAGTATTTTAATAAAAATTTATCTAGCACTTCCATCTTTTTCTAGCTTGACGTAGTCTAGAATTAGGATCTTTTGCTGCTTTTGGAAATTTCTTCATTTGACCTGCGCTTCTTGCACAGTACGACTTACGTCGGTTTGCAGCTTTTGACCCTTTTTTCACTTTACCAGTCACGGCTGTTTTTAGTTTAGAACCGGGATTTTTTCTTCTGTAGGAAGCGACACCGGCTCGGGTCATTCCTGCTCCAGATTTTGTAGATCTGAAATTTTTCTTGTTTCTTGCAGGCATATTATCCTGTTTTCTCATAACTATTTTTTCTTTTTTCTGGTAACTACAATCTTACCATCTACTTCTTTAACTTTCATACCAGCAGATTCAGTTTGTTTTTTAAGTTGATTGTATTTTTCTGATGGAGTTAATTTTTTATTTTTAGCCATTATTTTTTCTTTGCTGTTTTTGCAGCTTGTTTAAATTGTTTTTTAGTAGGTGCGCCTTTAGTTCCAGGTTTTCTCATTTTTTCTTTTGAGCCTGCAGCTATACGTTTACGCTTCGCGTGAATGTTAGCGTAAAGTCCACGTTTAGCCATTATGCTGTACCGCCTTTTTTGTAGCCCATTGCTTTAGCTACTTTAGGTGCTTTTTTTTTCAACGCTCTTAGACCTTTTCCTTTTTTACCCGCAGGTATTTTTTTCTTAGTCATTACACTTACATCTCTTTCCAAATAGTTTTTCAACTATTTTATTTAACCACTTTTTAAACATAATAAACTACTTGTTTATTTTGCCAGATTTTTTAGCTTTAGAACCAAATTTACCATAAGACTCATTAGCAGAAGCTTTTAATTGCTTCTTAGTTCTTTTTTTTCTAATTCTCATAGCAATTGATTCGTCTTTTCTATCTTTGTAACCCTGTTTTTTCTTTTTAACAGAACCACCTTTTTTATACATAGATCCACCCTTCATACCCATATCATCTTTATAGTAGCCAGATGCCATATCTTTTCTTGCTGTAGACATTCCGCCTCCCATTTTTCCTACACGTCCACCAGATTCATATCTGTAGCCGTTTCTTACTCCATTTTTTCTCATTATTTTTTTCCTCCGTTATTCCTAAATATTTGTGTTCCCTTTATTCCGTAAATGCTCGCCACGACAAGGATCCACAAATTTGTAAACCACGACGGCAATGACGCGAAATGGTCAAAGAAAATTTTTACTTTGTCCATAGCAGTCGGATCGTCACTTACGACTGCCCAGGCTAAAATTGCGATTGGCGCCGAGAGGATTAATAAAACCGCCTCGTCTTTCCAATCAGATTGCCTAGCCTCTAACAATTTACCTTGGTAAGCTTCCTTACCTTCAGCCATACGCGAAGCGTGCATAAGTTGTGCTTCACTCATAGCCATTTTCGTTTTCTGCTTGTTAGCGTAAATTTTACTTCCAGCAGAAACGGCTAATTTAATTGCCTGAAACCACATATTAGTACCAAGTAGCTTTTACAGGTTTTTTGTCGGCTCTCATTCTTCTAGTGCCTTTAACATCTACAACCTGTGATTCATTAGGGTCTGTAGCTTGAATTGTAACGCCACCAGTTTGGTAACCGTCTTTGCCAACTCCTAATTCTTTTGTAACTTTAGGTTCTTTTGTTTTTTTAATCATAGTTTCTCCTTAATTTAGGTTATATCTACTTTTTTTTAAAATTTCTACCAAAATCGTGAACTTTACTAGCATCAGACATCTGTTGTTTAGCTAATGATACTCCAGCTCTTAAATTTGCTAAATCTTCGTTCTGTTCTAGCTTAGCTTCTTGGTTTTCTTGGTTCATTAGAGCTTTCATCTTGTCTAAATTCAATCTTTCTTGACCTTCTTCTTCTTTTCTTTCGTTATCCATTGCTTTTAAATCAACTTCTCTTGATTTTATCTTCAATAATGGGTCACCAGCAAACTCACCAGTAATTTTTTCTTCTTCTTTAGCGTAATCTTCTTGCATTTCAGCAATTAATTGCGCTTTTCTAGCTTCAATAGCGTTGGTTATTTGTTGAACTCGTTGTTGTTGTTGCATCATCTGTGGATTTTGCATCATTCCTTGTGCCATTGCAGGATTTTGTGCTCCCATTTGTTGCATTTGTTGTTGTATCATTTGTAATTCTTGTAATTCTTCAACAAATTCTATTTGAACTTGTTCTTGAGCCATTAAACTAATGTGTTCTAATATATTCTTTTGCATTGCACCCATAACCATTGGATTATTTTGTACCATATTCAATCTCATAAAATTTAAGTGAGCATCTATGTGTGCTTTGTGATCTTGACCAGGGAAAGCTTGAAATGGTTTTTGTGACATAGATAAAATATGTTCTAATGCAGGATCCATCGGCATTGGTTGTGCAGGTGGAGGTAAAATTGCATTTACGTTTTTCACACCCAGCGCATCATACATTGATCTATATGCTTGATACAAATTATGCATTTGAGGATTTGATTGCGCCAGTTGTAATTGACTTTGAGCTATAGATATTCTTTGCGTCTGTGAGAAAATGTTTGGATCTGCTACAGGTAAAATATCTATTCTGTCATCGAAGTCTTGAACTTTAATTTCTCTAGATGCATTAGGTACATCATAAGGATAAACAGGTGGTAAATAAGTTTTAAAGACATTAGCTAATAATTTAAATTCTTCTTTAAGTCCTACATATAATCTTTTGTGAATAGCCGACATTACACGTGAACCACGTTCTAATAATGCTACTGTGGTTCCAACTGCAGCTTGTTGATTCATATCACCCACTTGCATATCAGAAATTGCTGCAAATCTTTGACCTGCAGAAACCACAACACCCATTAATTGTAATAAAGTTTGATCAGGTCCTTTGAAAGGTAAAGTCATAAACTGATCTTTAATATTACCACCAGGTGCATCTACATCTCTAAACTCACCAGGTTGTAATGGTTGTGCATCATCTCTAACTCTAATACCTCTGGATTTAAATCCTGCTGGTAAGTTAGCTAAAGTTCCTGCATCTAATAATTGTCTTAATGCTGCTGTTGCAGTTCTCGTTAAACCACCAATCATATGAATTAAACCAAAACCATAAAAACCAGTTCCTGGTAAAAATTTAAATTGTACAAAATAATTGATTTTGTTTTTTTTAGGATCTTCTGCTTTGTAATTTCTTCTTATAGATAAAATTTTATTATTAGCTTGAGCGACAGTTACAACATAAGGAAGTTTTATTCCTGTAGGCTCACCATCTTGACTCATATCTTCATAACCATCTAAATCTAAATTAGTATGAATTTCATAAAGTGTGTATTGATCTTCCTGACCATCTTTAGAAATTCCTTCTAATTCTAATTTTTTATCTTCTAATTGGTTTTCTGTAACAGGAGGTGTTCCTAATTCTACATCTCTGTAAAATCCTGCTACTTGTTGTTTTCGTAACTCATTTTCTGAAATTTTAATAACGTGAATAACTGCTTCTGCATCTTCTAATGAATTTGCAGAATAAGGTACGATTAAATCGTCTGCAGGTACGAATTTAGAAACCGCCCTACCTAAAAGATCGTCATAATAAACTTTCTTAAAGGTAGATCCGGATAGAGGGAGATAAAAAAGCATTTGGTCAAATTCTGGTTCATATTCTTTCATTTGATCCATAATTTGGTAATTCATAAAATCTTTAACACGTTTAGCTTGCTCTTCTTTAGCAACATTAACGTCACCTAAAATTTGAGTTCTAACCGGGCCATCTGATGGTAATAATTCTTTGTAAGCTTGTGCTTGAAATTGTGTAACTGATTCAGCAAGTACAGGGTGATTAACACCTGATGCACCTCTAAAAGGTTCTGTTCTTCTTTCGTATTTAAAACCTAAAAGTTCTAAACCATTTCTGTAAGTGTCTTCCCAATCTGCTCTTGATTCTCTGTATTCAGTATATTGGTCAACCATTTTAGAACCTAAAGGTTCTAAAACACCGTCATCTAAACTTTCTGCAAGGTTTGCAAAGTGATCTTGATTTGGATCTATTTCTGAAGCGCTAGGGTTAAACGAAATTTCTGCTCCACCATCTTCAGTCATATCTACTTCAACAGGTCCTGTTGGAGTATCAACAACTTCTGCTGATTTTACAGTTTCAATTTCAACCGCTTTATTTTCAGGGTTATTAACTTCGTTAATATTCGGTAATGGTTTATCTATAGTGGCCATTTGGCTATTCTACCTTCTTTTAAATAATGATTCAACACCTGACTCGCTGATATCAGGTATTTTGATTACTGTCAAACTTACATCTTCAGTGACAGGGCCTCCATCGGCCATTTTAGTTTTAGGCTCACGTTTCATAATTTCTATAACTTCATCTGATGATCTACCTGTTTTCATTAACATTAAAGCTTGATCTAAATCAGCAAGCGCTAATGCTTTTTTATCATTTGGTAAATTTGCTATCATTTCTGCCATTTCATTTGGTACTCCAGGATATTTAGCTTTAATTACATCAGCTGACATCATTTCTACTGGAATATTTGCATTTTCTATTCCACCATATCTTTTAGCATCTAAAGCGTTTTCTACATCTAAAGATTTTTGATAATAATCATCTGTCTTGGGTCCACCAAATTTTTGCATTGATGTTAATTCATCTGCTTCATCCGGAGTAAATAATCTTGAGTCACCCGACATCTCGGCTTCTTCGGCTTTCTTTTCTAAATATCTTTTTCTTCCTGGTTCTCCTGGTTTAGGATCTAATCGGCCAGCTTTGTAATCTGTAAACATTTCAGCTTCGTAAGCTTTTTGATCTTTTAAAATTTGATTTGCACTCTCAAGAGTGCCATCAAAATCATAATATTCTTCTGTTGGATCTAAACCAAATTCATCTGCAAAATCGGTAATTTCTTCATCAGTCATTTGTTTCTTTTTTCCTTTGGCTAATTTTGCAAGTGCAGCAATACCATCCTTAACAAACTTACCGCTTTTAAAACCTACTCTGCCACCTGCAGCATATTTTTTCTTAACAAATTTTTCAAGATTACTAATACCACCAGCTATTCCTTCTTGTTCTTCTTTGCCGTAAGGTCCATAAATTTCTTCAGCTTCATATAATTCTTCTACTGTTCTACCCTTTGTAGTTTCATCTGCTGATTTTCCTATTTGACCCATTGCTCTGGTACCTTCATCTGTATCAAAATACACAGAAGTTGTTCCATCACCCATATTGACATCAACCATAACGTCTGATCTTTCTGGATGAGTAAAAGTTTTAATTCTATCTTCTTCTCTAATTAAAGTTCCTTCATCCATAACTTTTTTAATTACAGAGTTAAAAAAGTCTACACCTTTACTTGCAACTTGTTCAATACCTTCACGCGCACCTTCGGTTTTAAATACATTGACGTATTTACCGATAGCGGGTGCACTAGCTAAAGCCATTAATCCTTTTATAAAACTTCGTCTATTCATCTTTGTTAAATAAGTTGTATATCATACCTTCTTTGTTTTGATAATTTTTATATGCATCATATCCTGACATTCCTAGCCCTAATGCTAGTCCAGGTAATCCTAAAAATCTAGATGCTCCCGCAATCATTTTTGGACTCATACCCATTCTTAAAATTTGTCCTGTAATGCCTGGTCTTGCTGCACCTACATTACTTAAGTTAAAATAATTCTTTGCACCTTCTAACATAGTTCGTTTGGGTGCATCTCTTACAACTCCAGAAAGTTTTGATAAAGGTTCCATTAATGAAACACCTAATGCTGGTCCTAATGGATCAGTTAATACTTCTGTCATTGTTTCACCTTCATCTAATCTTTTACCTGCAACAGCTCCCTCAAATAAACCTGTAACTAATGGCGTTCCAAAAGTTGTAAGTACAGGTCTTAATGCACCACTAATACCAAGCGCGGATCTGATTCTACCTTTTCCTTTTGGTAAAGGTCCTCTTTCACCAACACCTCTAGCAGTTCTATAAGCTCCTGGTATTTCTTCTGCAGCAAATCCTAAAGATGTTCCTGCTGCAACTTTTAATGGATTATCTTTAACGTATTCTAAAATTTGATTTTGATCTGCTTTTTTATCATCAGTGGCATTTACAATTGATCCCACTGTAGCGTCATATTTAAGTGGTACGCCGACAACGGGTTGTTTGACTTGTGGTTGTGATACTTCTGCTGCTTCTGCAGATCCTCCTAAAACACTTAGAGTTCCAACTCCTATGGCACCTAAAGCAATAGTAGGAAGAGCTTTAGCAAGACTTCCTCCCGATCTTACAACTGATCTTGCTAAATCTACTAAAACATTTTGATCACTAATTCCAATAAAAGCCGGTCGTGTAGTTTCCTCTGTTATTTTTTTTAAAATTTCCGCTGAAGGTGGTTCTTTAAAACCAAGACTTTTATAAGTGAAAGTTGTATCAACAGGTTTTAAATTGTCTACTCCCTGACTATATAATTTTTTAGCTTCAGGATCTCTTACATAAAAATTTATTGCGTCATCTGCTTTATCTAAAAAATTTTCAAATTTAGGTTTATATCCAACTTTTCCTACATCATTAACTCTTAACTCTACTTTTAATTCTGTAGCCTTATCTAAAATAGCTTTTACTTCGTTTGCATATTTTGGATTATTATAATTTTTATTTAAAAAAGTTTCTGCGTTTGTTTTAAAATTTTTATGTACTGTTTCTGGTAATACTTGAAGATTACTTAAAAAAGCTCCTCGTCCTTGAGTCTGTCCTTTAACAACAGGATCTATATGTTCTATCTCAAAAACTCTTCTTTTTTTTAAATCTGTAAATGTAGGATTTTTTTTTAAAATTTTACCTGTTATTGGATTTACAGTTGTAGATAAAGCATCTACAACTTTTGGACTACTTAATAAATAATTAGGATTTTTCTTTATTAAATCTCCCATTACATCAATTCTTTTATTAAAACTAATGTACTTTAATTTTTCTAAAGGAGTTAATTTTGCATAAGCTTTTGATTTCATAGCTCGTCTTAAATTTTTTTTTAAATATATTTTAGAAAGATAATCACTTCTAATATTAGGATCTTTAATTACTTGTCCTGTAGTTGTATCAATTTTTTCACCTCTTAATTTTCTTTCTCTTTTTACTTTTTTTTGTTGTTTTTGAGTGTAAGCACGCCATTGAGAAAGTTCGTTTGGACTTAATAATTTTTCCGCAGCATTTAAATTTCCTATAGGAACATTTTTAGTTGCGCCAAAACCTTTTGCGGCTAATGGTGTATTAGCTAAAGGTTTATTCCAATTAGGTGTATGTGGTTTATTTGGATTAGCAATCCTTTCTTTAATGTAAGAAGTATACTCATTTACCGACATAGCGTTTTTATCAGCAAGATAAGATTTAAAATTTCTTAAAATATTTTCTTCACCACCTGTACTACCTTTTAAACGTAATTCTTTTCTTTTAGTTAAAGCTTTTTTATTAATATCTTTAATATTATAATTATTTTCTTTAATAGCTTCTTCAAAAATAGAAATTAAATATTCAGGAATTTTAGCCATTATCCCCTCCTAGTGAACATTGAAGCGAGGCCACCGTCTGCAAATGGTGATCCTTGTTCTACCGAATCATATCCAGAACCAGCTTGTTCTCTAGATTCTTGAGATACACTTGCACCTGCACCATCATTTAGAGAGTCATAGAAACCTTGTCCTTGTGCCATTGCAGCTTCAAACGCTGCTTGTCTTGCTTGTTCTTGTAATGCTTCTTGTGCTTTAAGGTTAGCTAAATTTTTAGCAGATATTCTTTTACCCTCTGCTAATCTTCTTTGCATATTTGCAATTCTTGCTGTTCTTCTTCTAGAAGATCTTGCAGGGTCAGTATAATATCCACCTAAAGCATTTTGTTTATTTAAATCTGATGCATTATAACTTCTACCAAATTCATCAACTATAGTACCATCACCAGATAATTGTCTGTCTTCAAACATATTACCTAATCCACCTAATAAACTCATTGCGCCAGATCCAACTATTCCAGGAAGATTCATAGCCATAGCTGCCCCTGATCCTAATAAATTTTTAGCTGACATTCCTTTGTCTACTGCAAAATCTCTCATAGAACCTATTCCATCTTGCATAGCACCTCCAAAACGTTGAAACATATTTTGTGATGGTTGTATGTTAGGATTCATAAAAGCACCTGGATCCATTTCTAAATCCATACCTTGAACGTTAGTTCTTGAGATTGCGTCTCCATAACTTGGTAGTTGAGAAAAATCTCTATCAAAATTTCTATTTGTTGTAGGACTTATTGTGTTTTGAGCCGCATTTAACGCAGCAAAATCTTCTGGACCCATATTAACTTCACTTGCATTTGCAGGTGTTGAGTTTAAAGTCATTAAAGCTGCTTGAACAGGTAGACTACCGAGTGTAGTTAATCCTTTTATAGCATTATTTTTTAAAAATCCTAAACCTTCAGATCCTATTTCTTTTAATACACCCCCTGGACCATATTGTCCTAAATCATATCCTGCTTTTATAACTTTTCCAGGATAGTCTAAATTACCCATATAATTAGAAATAGTTTTTCCTATATTAATTTTTGAAGGATAATTTTTTAATGTAGATTTGGGAACTAAATAAGAATTTCCAGATACCCCTGCATTAGTATAATTTCCTGAAGGTAATCCTGTAACTTTATTTTGAAATCTATTAAATCTACCAGACTCGTTTACATAATTTGATGGAACTTGTGTAGAAAGTATTTTTCCTGTTTTTCCTGCATATTTTTCAGCTACTGGTAAATCTGTAGTATAATATTGACCAGCTAGTTTGCTTAATTGATTAGTTGTTAAACCTTGCGTGGATCCTCCCATAATAGTTGGAGTTCCTTGATTTGCCATTTGTAAATAACGAGAAGGACCAAACATAGGTTGACCTCTATATAACGTAACTAAATCTTTATTAATTATATTCTCAGCCATTATACTAATCCACCGTCCGCGAATCTCGGTTCTGCTTTAGATGACAATTCTAAAATTTTACTTATGTAGTTTTCCCAAAAAGACATATCATATTTAATGTTATTCATTTCTAATTCTTGTTTAATTGATTCTATAAAAGCTTCGGGTTGATATGGATTTTTTTTAGCCACATCATTTGAGTACGTTAAAATGTTTGTTAATTTTTGTTCATCAACACCTAATGCTTCTAGATCATCAACGATTGCATTTCTAATTCTGCTGCTTTCATTTTGAATTAACTCCCCATACGAATCATAGCCTTGAAATTCTTCTTGAAAATATCTTGGTCCATTGTCCATTATCTTTTCATCAAGTTCTGATAAAAACTCTTGTTTTATTTTTGTATCCGCTCCCATATCCGCGGCTCGCGCTAAAGTAGTCGCGGCTCGTTTGCCTTCTGCCACGTCTGTAATTTTTGCAACGTCCATTACATCTTCATTCTTTATTCCAGCTTTACGCATCTCTCTCATAAAGCCAGCTAGATCGTCTCGTTTAATTTCTTCTGACAGTCCACCTTTAGGGTATAGCGAACCGACGCCTTTGTCTAAACCTAATTCTTTTATTGCATCTGCTCTTCTTTGATCAAGAGTTTTAGGTCCTTTTTCTGTTGTTTTAACTAAATCTGAAAATGGATTATCTGTTTGCATTAAATTATCTTTTAAA
>Ga0233444_10004073_pt1 | contig 14149 bp, 25 predicted proteins | sample SI_124_October20_6_FD_182792 | JGI IMG/M metagenome (GOLD analysis project Ga0233444, IMG submission 182792) | Seawater microbial communities from Saanich Inlet, British Columbia, Canada - SI_124_October2016_10_MG | ecosystem: Environmental > Aquatic > Marine > Inlet | place: Canada: British...
AACTTTGAGGTATGTCGCCTAAAGAATGTCTTAACCAACGATCTATACGCATATCGTTACACGTTGAATCAACGGTGTAAGTCTTTTTCATGATTTAAAATCTATGCTGTTGCTTGTTTTTTTTCTTCAGCTTTAGGTGTTGGTGTTGATGTGTCTTTCTTCTTTTTATCTGCTCTTTTTGCCTCTACATCTCTGTCTACGAATTCAATTATAGCCATTGGTGCATTATCACCATATCTAAATCCGGCTTTAATTATTCGTGTATATCCACCATTTCTTTTTTGATATCTTTTTGAAAGAGTTTTTTTAACTTTATTTGCAGACGAAATATCTTGTAATTGAGAAACTAACATTTTAGTTGTTTGTAAAGTTTCTTTTTTACCTAATGTAATAATTTTGTCAGCTTGAGGTTTTAAGAATTTAGCTTTTGGTAAAGTAGTTTTAATCTGCTCATACTTTATCAAAGAATTCAACATGTTCATTAATAAAGCTTTTCTGTGCTCAGAGGTTCTATTAAGCCTCTTATTCGCCATCCCATGTCTCATTAGATTGCTTCCTCTAATTTTTTCGACATTTCAGCTATATTGTCTGGAGGCCAATTAGGGATTTCCATTCCTAAATATAATGACATTCCAGTTAAAACTTCTTTAATTTCATTTAGTGACTTTCTACCAAAATTTGGTGTTCTCAACATTTCACCTTCAGATTTTTGTACTAGGTCGCCAATATAAATAATATTATCATTCTTTAAGCAGTTCATTGATCTAACTGAAAGTTCAAGCTCATCAACTTTTCTTAAAAGATTTTTATTAAATTCAGGCTCTGTTGAAACTTCTTTAATTGGAGCTTCGACAGGTTCATCAAAGTTAATGAACATTTTTAATTGGTCTTGAAAAATTCTTGCTGAATAGGCTACAGCGTCTTCTGCTGATATTGCACCATTTGTTTCAACTACCATGGTAAGTTTATCATAATCTAGCGCTTTACCTTCTCTGGCTGTACTTACAGAGTATGAAACTTTTTTAACAGGACTGTAAAGTGAATCAATAGCAATAAGACCTAATGGTGGCTCTTCAGGTTTGTTTAATTCAGCGGGCGCGTAACCTTTGCCTGTATTGACGTTCATTTCCATATGAAAATTAGTATTTTCATCTAAATTACAAATTACTAATTCAGGATTTAAGATTTCTATGTCTGTCACTGACGCTATATCAGATGCTTTAATCTCACCTGGGCCTTTAGCATCTAAAATTAATTTCTTAGTACCTTCTGAAGAACACTTTAATGCTAAAGATTTAACATTAAGAACAATGTCTGTAACATCTTCTCTTACACCTTTGATTGAAGTAAACTCATGAAGAACACCATCTATTTGAATAGATGTAACAGCTGACCCTCTGATGGAAGATAATAAAATTCTTCTTAGAGAATTACCTAAAGTTAAGCCAAAACCTTTTTCTAGTGGCTCTGCAACAATAGTAGCATGTGTTAAATCATTACTCATGTTAACATCTAGTTTGCTAGGTTTGATCAACGATTTCCAATTTTTAATATTTACATTCTCAGTTTCCATTAAACTCTCCTTTTTTTTGGTGGTCTTGTACCGTTATGAGGCATTGGTGTAGTATCTTTTATAGATAAAATTTTAAAACCCCTGGCTTGTAAAGCTCTTAGTGCAGTTTCTCTACCAGAACCTGGCCCTTTAACTTCAACAGATAAAGTTTTCATTCCAAAATCTAGTGCTTTAGATGCTGCAGCATCAGCAGCTATTTGAGCTGCATATGGTGTTGATTTCCTTGAACCTTTAAAACCTTTTTGTCCAGCTGATGCCCATGAAATTACATTTCCATTTGTATCAGCGATTGAAATTATAGTATTATTAAATGTAGATTGAACATATGCTATACCATTCAGAATATTTTTTTTAATTTTTTTCTTTTTAGAGTAGGAACTTTTATTAACTTTTTTAGAAGACTTTTCAACTTTTTGATCTTCACTTTTAACTTTTTCAGCTTTAGCCATAATTATTTTTTAAGTGGAGTTAATTTTTTTCCAGCAATCGCGATTGCTTTCCCTTTTCTTGTTCTTGCATTGCATCTAGTTCTCTGTCCTCTAACAGGTAATTTTTTTCTATGTCTAGAACCTCTATATGACGCAAGATCTATTAGTCTTTTTATACTTAAAGAATAATCTCTTCTTAAATCACCTTCTACTTTAAAGTTTTGGTCTATAAATTCTCTAATTTTTAAAATTTCATCGTCAGTAAGCTCATTTACTCTTTTCTTTTTAGGAATTTCTAGGGATGTACAAATTTTTTCAGAAAATTTATAACCTATGCCGTAAATATATGTTAAGCCAATATGCACAAGCTTATTCTGTGGAATGTTTATACCTGCAATACGAGCCATATATATGTGATAATTTTTAGCCTTTTATATAAGAAGATCTTTTAAAGTCAACGTCTTAAACGTTGATAAAACTATCTATTTTAGCAGTAATTTCATCAATTTCTAATGAACCATCTATTTCATAAAAATTTGAATTTTTAGAGTAGAAATCTAGGACTGGCCTGGTCGTTTCCATGTAAGTATCATACCTTTTAAGTATAGTTACAGAGTCATCATCTAGTCTTTTTTCTAAAATTTTCCTTTTCTCAATTCTTTTCATTATTGTAGCCTTATTAACGTTAAGAAAAAAGATAAAATCAATACTTTGATCTGAATTATCTAGTAGTAAATTTAAATTCTTAGCCTGACTTAACGTCCTGGGGTAACCATCAAATATAAATTTGTTTTTTTTTTTAGGATCAAATACAACACTTTTAATAAGATTATTAACAATTTCATCGTTAACAAATTTTCCATCATTCATGTCTTTAGTTATCTTTTTGCCAATTTCTGAATTTTTCTTGATCTCTTCCCTCAACATGTCACCTGTTGATATTTGAATGCCATTCAATTTTTTTACTAAATATTTAGACTGAGTTCCTTTTCCTGCACCTGGAGGTCCAAACAAAATTAAATTCACTTTTTATTATCTACCAAATTTAGTTTTTTTAATTAATTGCTCGTATTGAGAACTCATTAGTCTTGTCTGAATTTGTGTAACAGTATCTATTGCTACAACAACAACAATTAAAATTGATGTCCCACCTAAATAAAAAGGTATGGGATAATTTGCAATCAAAAATTCAGGCATTAGACAAACTAAAGTTAAATATAGAGCACCAATTGTTGTAAGTTTGGTTAAAATATTTTCAATATATAACGCTGTACTTTCACCTGGTCTAATACCAGGAATAAAACCACCATACTTTCTAAGATTATCTGCTGTCTCTACTGGATTAAATGTTATTGATGTATAAAAAAAAGTAAAAAATATAATTCCAGATGCATATAAAAGCATGTACAAAGGTTGACCCTGAGTGAAGTATGAACTTAAGTTTAAAAAGGTTTCATTCTCTGAAAAATTAAAATTTGAAAAAGTAACAGGTAATAAAAGTAAAGCTGAAGCAAAAATTGCAGGTATAACACCAGCCTGATTTATTTTTAAAGGAAGATGAGAAGACTCTCCTCCATACATTTTATTTCCCATTTGTCTTTTAGGATAATTAATCAAAATTTTCCTCAGTGCTCTTTCCATGAAAACTATGAATAAAATTGTCAAAATTAAAAGTATAAAAATTGCTAAAATCATTATCGTAGATATTGCACCAGTTCTTCCAAGTTCAAAAGTGGTTACTAAAGCTCTTGGGATTTCAGCAACAATGCCTGCAAAAATGATTAAAGATATTCCATTACCAATACCTCTTTGAGTAATTTGTTCACCTAACCACATCAAAAAAATAGTTCCTGCAACTATAGTTGTAACTGTAGATATTTTAAAGAAGGCACCAGGATCTATAACTAAATTAGCAGATGACTCTAATCCTACCGATAAACCATAACCTTGAACAGTTGCTAGAAGAACTGTTCCATATCTTGTAATTTGGGTTATCTTAGCTCTTCCAGTCTCACCTTGTGATTTTAAATTTTTAAAATAATCTGATACACCTGTTAAAAGTTGCACGATAATTGATGATGAAATATATGGCATTATACCAAGAGCAAAGATAGCCATTCTACTAACAGCTCCACCAGCAAAAACATTGAACATACCAAGTAAACCTTTTTGGTTTCCTTCCATCATGATCTTTAATTGTTCTGGGTCTATACCCGGTAAAGGCACAAATGTTCCAAATCTATAGACTGCTAACACAGCTATGGTGAATATGATTCTATTTCTTAAATCGTTGGATGAAGATGAGGAACTCATTAAATTAGTTATTTCTTTAATTTTATAGACCCACCAACTTTTTCAACTTTATCTATAGCTGATTTAGATGCAAGATTTGCTTCAATATTAACTTTAACTTTTAATTCACCAGTGCCTAAAATTTTAAGTTTTTTTGAGTTTTTATTAATTAGGTTTAATTTCTTAAGCAATTCCCCATTTAATACATCACTATTTTTGATAGTTTTTTTATCTATAAAAAATTGAATTTTTTCCAAATTCATAATGGCAATACCATTGGCAGTGATTGGGTTAAAACCCCTTTTTGGCAAACGTCTATATAATGGCATTTGTCCACCTTCAAAACTTTTTATAGCGACACCGGATCTTGATTTTTGACCTTTCACTCCTCGTCCACAAGTTTTGCCTTTACCAGAACCTATGCCTCTGCCAACTCTAATTTTTGATTTGTTAATTTTTTCTCTATTATTTAAATTTATCATTAGCCCCTTTTTTCAACTATTTCAGAAATTTTTTTGTTTCTAATGGCAGATATTTGTTTTGGTGAATTTTGTTTCATAAATGCCTTTACTGTAGCCCTGATAACGTTATGTGCATTTGATGTTCCCATCGATTTTGCCACAATGTCTTTTACACCTAAAACTTCACAAACGGCTCTTACAGGGCCCCCTGCAATAATACCTGTTCCTTTTGATGCAGCACGCAATATAATTTTGCCAGCACCATCTTTTGCTTTAACATCGTGATGGATAGTTCTTCCTTCTCTTAAAGGAATATGAATCAATTTTCTTCTTGCCATTTCATTGGCTTTTTTAATGGCATCCGGAACTTGTTTAGCCTTAGCATGAGCTATACCAATTCTACCTGCTTGATTTCCAACAACTACTAGCGCTGAAAAACCAAATCTTCTTCCACCTTTAACAACCTTTGTTATCCTGTTAATGTGAACTAGTTTTTCTAGGATATCATCATTTTTCTTATCTTTAAAATCCATATTTAAAATTCCATTCCATTTTTACGAAGAGTTTCAGCAAAAATTTTAACTCTTCCATGATATTTATAGATACCTCTGTCAAAAAAAATTTTTGTTATTTTTTTCTCTTGAGCTTTTTTTGCCAATTTTTCAGCAACAATTTTCGATAATTCTGTTTTATTAACTTTATTTAAACCCTTGATATCTTTTTCAACAGAAGAAGCTGATAAAAGAGTTATATTTTTGGAGTCATCTATTATCTGTGCAGAAATATTTTTAGTAGATCTTGAGATAGAGAGTCTAAATCTATCTTTTGATGCAACTCTTTTCAGTTTATTGGTAACTCTGAATTTTTTTCTTATATTAGTTGTTAATTTCATTATTTTTTCTTTCCTTCTTTTTTCAATACATACTGGCCTTTTTCTCTGATACCTTTTCCTTTATATGGTTCAATTTTTCTAAAAGTCTTAAGTTTGGATGCAACGGAGCCTACTTGCTGTTTATCCGAACCAGATATTATTAGGGTGGTTTGTTTCTCAACAACTATTTTTATTCCCTCTGGTATATCAAAATTTATATCGTGGCTATAACCTAATTGTAAATTTAATTGATTAGCTTTCAATGCAGCTCTATATCCAACACCTACTAACTCTAGTGTTTTTTCATATCCTGAACTTGATCCTATTACAGCATTATTAATTAAGCTTCTATTCATGCCCCATAAACGTTTTGAGTTCTGATCAACTTTTTTTGGCTTAATAGATATTTCTTTACCATCTTTAATATCTAAATTAAACATTTCTAGGTCAACGCCTATAGATTTTTTTCCTAGAGGACCTTCAATGTTTAAAATATTTCCAGCCAAAGCAACTTTTACTTTTTCAGGAATAGAAATGTTTATTTTACCAATTTTTGACATAATTAAAATACCTTACAGATTATCTCTCCACCTACTTTTTGTTTTCTTGCGTCAATATCAGTCATTACACCTTTTGGTGTAGATAATATAGCGATACCTAAGCCATTATTAATTTTTGGCAAGCTATCTGCACTAGAAAAAATTCTTCGACCTGGTTTTGATACTCTTTCAAAATTACTTATAACTGGATTGCCTGAATGATATTTTAGTTCTAAAGATAAAACTGGTTTTTTTTCTTGATCACTTACACTAAAATCTTTAATAAAACCCTCATTTTTCAAAATATCTGCAATCTTAGACTTAAAATTTGAAGATGGTAGTTCAACCTTTTTATGGTTTCTTAATTGAGCGTTTTTAACTCTCGCTATCATATCTCCTATTGGGTCACTTAAACTCATATATTCCTTTCTACCAACTTGATTTTACTAATCCTGGTATCTTTCCTTGCAAACCTAGCTGTCTTAATGCAATTCTAGATATTTTTAATTTTCTATAGACGCCATGAGGTCTTCCAGTTATTTGGCATCTATTCATAACTCTATTTTTAGCTGAATTTCGTGGTAACTTTGATAGTTTTTGTTGTGCTTTAAATCTATCCTCAAGTGGTAATTTTTTATCCATTATAATTTTTTTTAAAGCATGTCTTTTTTTATATAACTTATCAGAAAGATTAATTCTTCTATTATTCTTATTGATTGAACTTAACTTGGCCATTTTTAATTATCTCCTTTTTTAATAAATGGAAAATTTAATTTTTCTAACAATGCAAAACTATGTTCTTTGTTTTGAGAGGAAATAACAATTATTATATCTAAACCTCTTACCTTGTCAGCTCTATCAAAACTTACTTCAGGAAAAATAATATGTTCCTTAATACCAAATGTATAATTTCCAAATTTATCAAATCCCCTAGGAGACAAACCTCTAAAATCTTTAATTCGTGGTAATGCTATATTCACTAGTCTATCTAAAAATTCATACATCTTATTTTTTCTTAGTGTAACTTTTAAACCTGCATTAGTTCCTTTACGTGTTTTAAAATTAGCTACAGATTTTTTAAATTTTGTTACCACAGGCTTTTGACCAGTTATTTTACCAAGATCTTCTTCACAGGATTTCATTATTTTGGCATCATTTCCATCAAGTCCGAGTCCCATGTTAATAACAATTTTTTCAATCTCAGGACCCATAAAAACATTTTTGTATCCAAACTGACTTTTTAATGACTGTTGAATTTCTTTTTTATATAGCTCTTTTAATCTCGGTATCATTATTTTTTAGTTTCTATTTTCTTTTTTTTTTCATTAATTAATTTTAAGTTTGAAATATGAACAAAGCTTTCCATCGAAACTATTCCACCTTTTTTTTCTTTGGTTGTTTTAACGTGTTTTTTAACCATATTTATTTCTTTTACTTTTGCTCTGTTATTTTTTCTATCAATTTCTATTACTTCACCCTCTTTTTTCTTATCTTTGCCAGCTAGTATAATTACTTTTAATCCTTTTTTAATCATTATAAAACCTCAGGTGCTAAAGATATTATCTTCATTTGACCTCTGCTTCTTAGCTCTCTAGTAACAGGTCCAAAGATCCTTGTTCCCACAGGTTCTCCTTTGTCATCAACTAAAACTGCAGCATTATTATCAAACTTAACTTTTGATCCGTCATCTCTATGAATTCCTTTTTTAATTCTAACTACAACTGCTTTATGTACTGAACCTTTTTTAACTTTTCCTTTGGGTATTGCTTCTTTAACAGCAATTACAATTGTATCACCTATGCTCGCATATCTACGCTTAGATCCACCTAAAACTTTTATACATTCAATTCTTTTTGCCCCAGTGTTGTCTGCAACTAACAATTCTGTTTGTACTTGTATCATTATTTTACATTCTCCATAACTTGGAATTTTTTATTTTTTGAAAAAGGCTTGCTTTCAATAATTGAAACTTTATCACCTGTTTTGTACTTATTATTTTCATCATGTGCATTATATTTTTTTTTCACTTTTATAACTTTTTTTAATATAGGATGAGAATATTTTCTTTCAACAACTACTGTTATTGTTTTATTTGGTTTGTCACTTACCACAACTCCTGTTAAAATTTTCTTAGGCATTAATTTTTCCTTTTAATATTGTTTTCAATCTTGCAATAACTTTTCTCGTTTCACTAATTTTCGCTGGGTTTGTTATTTGCGAATTAACCTTTTGAAATCTAAAATTAAACAAATCTTTTTTTAATTTATCAATATTTTTGATTATCTCGTCTTTTGATAATTTTTTTATTTCTTGTTTCTTCATTAAGAAAACCTTTTTATTGTTTTTGTTTTTATTGGTAACTTTGCTGAAGCTTTGTAAAGTGCTTCTTTAGCAATTTCCTCTGTAACTCCGTCAACCTCAAATAATATTCTTCCTGGTTTTACTCTACATGCATAAAATTCTGGTGAACCTTTTCCTTTACCCATTCTAACTTCTATCGGTTTCTTTGAAACAGGTATATTAGGAAATACTCTAGTCCAAACTCTACCTTGTCTTTTCATGTGTCTAGTAAGTGCGACACGTGCTGCTTCAATTTGTTTGCCTGTTACTCTTTCTGGAGATAATGCTTTAAGAGCATATGAACCATAGTTAATAAAATTTGCTCTAGATGCATTTCCATGGATTCTTCCTTTGTGTGCTTTTCTCCATTTTGTTCTTACTGGTTGTAACATATTATACCTTTGCCTCTTTAGGTGTTACTTTGTTAGTTTCTTGGCTGAACTCTTTTGCAAAAACTTCACCTTTATAAATCCATACTTTAATTCCAATTATACCGTATGTAGTTAAAGCTTCAGCTTCTGCATAATCGATATCAGCTCTTAACGTATGAGATGGTATGCTTCCATCTCTAAGCCATTCAGTTCTAGCTATTTCATTTCCACCTAATCTTCCACTAATTGAAACTTTAATTCCTTTGGCTCCCAATCGTATACATGATTGCATTGATCTTTTCATTGCTCGTCTGTATGAAATCCTTTTCACTAATTGCTGAGCTATATTTTCAGCAACTAAATATGAATTAGTCTCAGGTTTTTTAACTTCTTTTATATTTAATGTTACTTCGTTTTTTGTAAATTTAGATAAATTGTTTTTTATTTTATCAATGTCACTGCCTTTTTTACCAATAACAAAACCTGGTCTAGATGTATAAATAGTTACAAAGCATTTATTTGACGTTCTTTCTATCATAACTTTAGATACTCCAGAATTAATTACATTTTTTTTGATGTATTCTCTAATTTTAAAATCTTCTATTAAATAATTGCCAAAATCCTTTTTTTTAGCGTACCATACAGAGTCCCATCCTCTGTTGACACCTAGTCTAAAACCTACTGGATTAACTTTTTGTCCCATGACTCTCCATTTTTTTAACTTCTGATAATATTATTGTAACACTCGAATATGGTTTTAAAATAGGAGCCGCTCTACCTTTGGCTCTTGGTCTAAATCTTTTCATTGTTATCTTTTTTCCACAGTAAGCTTCTTTCACAATTAGCTTATCAATATCGTACTGAAAATTATTTTCTGCATTTGCGACAGCAGAGCTAATTGTTTTTCTAATGTCTTTTGTTATTCTTTTTTCAGAGAATTGTAAGTTTCTTATAGCTACTTCAACTTTTTTTCCTACAATATCTTTTAAAATTGGATTAAGCTTTCTTACGCTTGATCTAATATTGTTATTTATTGATTTCACTGTATTATTTTTTTTTTTATCAATTTTATTTTTTTTACTCATAACTATTTCTTAGTTGCTGCTTCTGCAGGTTTTGCTTTTTTATCAGCTGGCGTGTGGCCAAAAAACGTTCTTGTCGGTGCAAACTCACCAAGTTTATGACCTACCATATCTTCTGAAACTGTAATTGGTATGAATTTTTTGCCATTATAAATTAAGAAACTCACACCTACAAAATCTGGAATAATAGTTGATTTTCTAGACCAGGTCTTAATTGGTATCTTTTTTGGATCAACTTTATATTTGTCAACTTTTTTCATTAAACTTTCTTCTACGAAAGGTCCTTTCCAAACAGCTCTAGCCATTACTTAGTATCCTTTCTCTTGTTTCTTCTCTTTATAATAAATTTATCAGTTCTTTTATTATCTCTAGTTTTTAATCCCTTCGCAGATTGACCAGTTGGAGACACGGGATGTCTTCCTCCCGCAGTTTTACCTTCTCCACCACCATGTGGGTGATCGACCGGATTTTTAACAACGCCTCTTGTATGAGGTCTTCTACCTAACCATCTTGATCTGCCTGCTTTACCAATTTTTATATTTTTTTGATCTGGATTGCTTAAAACTCCAATAGTCGCAAGCGATCTTGAATCAATTTTTCTTACTTCTCCAGAAGCTAATTTTATTAAACTATAATTACCATCTAATCCACTTATTGTAACTGATGCTCCAGCTGATCGAGCTATTTTTCCACCTCCACCTGGTTGAATTTCAACATTGTGGATATTTATACCGACTGGAATATCTTGTAATGGCATACAATTCCCAATTTTAATTTCTTTTTTTGATCCATTTTCAATTTTTTCACCAACTTTAATTTTTTGTGGGGCTAAATAATATGCATGAGAGTTGTCATCAAATTTTACTAACATGATGTAGCATGATCTGTTTGGATCGTACTCAATTCTTTCAACTGTTGCACTAATATCAAATTTTTTACGATAAAAATCAATATGTCTGTACATCTTTTTATGACCACCCGCTCTGTTAATTGAAGTTATATGACCATTATTATTTCTTCCCTTCATTGAGTTTTTAGGAGAAACCAAACTCTTAAATGGTTTACCTTTCCATAATCCTGTTCTATCTACAAGAATAGTTCCTCTCGTAGATTTTGTGTACGGTTTAAAAGTTTTTAGTGTCATTGATTTAAATTCCTGTTGTCAGGTCAATACTTTGACCTTTTTTAAGTGTTATTATTGCTTTTTTAAAACCTGATACTTTTACTTTTTTTCCTCTAGCAACTTTAATTCGACTTTTCTTATTAATGATATTTATCTTGGTCACATTAACTTTAAAAATTTTTTCTATATTTGTTTTGAGGTTTTTTTTATTAGCTCCATTAGGAACTTTGAAAATAACCTTATTATGCTCAGACATATTAGTAGATTTTTCCGTAACTAGTGGAGACAAAATTTTATCATATAAACTTATTTTGTTAATCATGAGTACCTTTTTTCTAATTCTTTGACTGAACTTTCTGTAAGAACAACCTTTTTGTATTTAACCATATCAAAAGCACTAAAATGATTAATATCAGTGATTTTGATATTTGGTATATTTCTCACTGATTTTTCAATTTTACTTTTTGAATTTTTATCTACAATTAACAATGAGTTGTTTAGTTCAAATTTTTTTACTATTGAATACATTTCTTTAGTTTTTTTAATTTCATTACTAAAATCACTTAAGATGATTAAATTTTTATTTTTATTTTTCTCACTAATAATTGAAGCGATACTTAATTTCTTTTCATTTTTATTTAATTTTCTTTTTTTATAAGCTAGTTCTCCTTTGGGTCCGTGTGCAACACCACCGCCAACAAATATTGGTGCTTTTCTACTTGCGTGTCTAGCATTACCTGTACCTTTTTGCGCATATATCTTTGATGTTGGACCAGCAACTTCATTCTGTTGCTTTGTCTTGGCGTGTCTACCTTTATAATTTGCATTAGTTTTATATAAAACATTGCTAATTAATTTTTTATTAATCTTGGCAGAAAAAACCTTATCTAAAACTTCAATCGAGTCTTTTTTACCATTTAAGTTTAATTTATCAATTTTCATTATTTTTTCTTTTTATCTGGAGTTTTTTTTGCTTCTTCTGCAGCTTTAATTTTTTCTGTTATTGTTAGTTTGTTTATTTTTTTAACGGATTTTTTAACTAAAATTTCAGTGTTTTTTGAGCCAGGTATTGATCCTTTTAAATATAGTAACTCATTTTCTAAATCTGCTTTAATAATTTCTATATTTTGCATAGTTCTTAATTTATCACCCATATGTCCAGCCATTTTTTTACCTTTAAATACTTTACCTGGATCTTGTCTTTGACCTGTTGATCCATGAGATCTGTGTGAGACTGATACACCATGAGTTGCTCTTAAGCCACCAAAGTTATGTCTTTTCATAGCTCCTGCAAAACCTTTACCTATTGTTTTAGATTTAGTATCAACAAATTTTATATCTTTAAAAATTTCAAGACCAAATTCATTTCCCTCTTTAAATTCATCTGTGTTTAAAACTCTAAATTCTTTAAGTTTTTTTTTAGCTTCAGTATTTTTTTTTGCATAAAAGCCTTTCATTGCCTTAGTAAGTTTAGAATTTTTAATTTTACCATATCCTAATTGAACAGCTTTATAGCCTCTTTTTTCTTGTTCTATAATTTGTATAACTCTAGCTTTTTCCATTTTTAAAACAGTTACAGGTACTAATTGGCCTGTTTTATAGAATTCTCTGGTCATGCCAATTTTTTTTCCAATTAAAGCAATTTCACTCATAATTAAATCTTAATCTCCACATCTACACCTGAAGCTAGATCGAGTTTCATTAAAGCTTCAACTGTCTGTGGTGTTGGTTCAATAATATCTATTAATCTTTTGTGAGTTCTTGTTTCAAATTGTTCTCTACTTTTCTTATCAATATGAGGTGATCTCAGAACTGTATACCTTTCAATTTTTGTAGGTAGAGGAATTGGTCCTTTGATAGTTGCCCCAGTTCTTTTTACAGTATTTACTATTTCTTCAGTAGATGCGTCTAAGATTTTATTATCGTATGCTCTAAGTTTAATTCTAATATTTTGTTTTTCCATATTAACCTGCAATCTTTTTTGTTACTTCGTCTTGTACATTTTGAGGTACTTTTGAATAGTGATCAAAAAACATTGAATATTGAGCTCTTCCCTGAGACATAGATCTTAAATTATTTATATAACCAAACATATTTGCTAATGGAACCATCGCAGTAATTACAGTGGCATTGCCTCTCTGCTCTTGAGTGCTTATTTGGCCTCTTCTACTATTCAAATCTCCAATTACGTCACCCATATAATCTTCTGGAGTTACAACCTCAACTCTCATTACAGGTTCTAATAACTTTAATGTGCCTTTAGTGCACGCTTCTTTAAAGCAAGCTCTACTAGCTAGCTCGAAAGCAAGAACGCTAGAGTCAACATCATGATGTAAGCCATCTAAAATTGTAACTTTATAATCTATCATTGGGAAACCTGCTAAAATTCCTCCATCGGAAACTGTTTCTATTCCTTTTTCTACACCCGGTATAAACTCTTTAGGAATAGCACCACCTTTAATTTTACTTTCAACAGATCTTCCTGCCCCTGGTTCTTGTGGTTCAACTAATAATTTGACTTTTGCGAATTGACCTGCGCCACCACTTTGTTTTTTGTGAGTGTATTCAACTTCAGATGCATTTTCTAGTGTTTCCCTGTAAGCTACTTGTGGAGCCCCAACATTTGCCTCAACTTTAAATTCTCTTTTCATACGATCAACAATTATATCCAAGTGAAGTTCACCCATACCTTTAATTATTGTTTGTCCAGACTCTTCGTCTGAAGATACTCTAAAAGATGGATCTTCTTTTGCTAATCTTCCTAGTGCTTCACCCATTTTTTCTTGGTCAGCTTTAGTTTTCGGCTCAACAGCAATTTCAATAACAGGATCAGGGAATTCCATTGGCTCTAACAAGACTGGTTTTTCTTCATCGCATAATGTATGACCAGTTATAGTATATTTCAATCCAGCTAATGCCACTATATCTCCTGCATTAGCTTCTTTAATGTCTTCTCTTGAATTTGCATGCATTAGCAACATTCTTCCAACTCTTTCTTCTTTTTCTTTAGATGAATTGTAAATTCCTGTTCCTGTTTTAATAGTACCAGAATAAATTCTTATGAATGTT
>Ga0233444_10004074_pt1 | contig 14148 bp, 10 predicted proteins | sample SI_124_October20_6_FD_182792 | JGI IMG/M metagenome (GOLD analysis project Ga0233444, IMG submission 182792) | Seawater microbial communities from Saanich Inlet, British Columbia, Canada - SI_124_October2016_10_MG | ecosystem: Environmental > Aquatic > Marine > Inlet | place: Canada: British...
CTGTGTCCCACACAGAGCCAATATCGGAAAAGACAGTCCAGCGAACACCTAAATCTTCGCTTAACCCGTAGCTTGATACAATTTCTGCTGTCGCCGAATACATGTAATTACCACCAACAGCTGAATTTGTACCAGTATCAAGCGGTCCGATACCACTTGAATCAAACCCGCGAACAGTACGGCCACCAAGGTAGAAGCGAGCGCTCTGTGTTACTTTTTCACCTAACCCATCAACAAAGCCAGCACGGCCGCGAACACCAAGAATGAAACTATTGAAATTCAGTGGCTTGAAATAGCTTGCCCGCACAGAGGTTTTCATAAAAGTAACATCACCGCCAAGCCCGGAAATAGTCTCATCAAGCTCGTATAAATATCCTTCTGTTGGATCAAACCTATTATCAAGTGTCGAACGTCCGATAGTATAGGACAAAGCTGAGCGTAACAGGTCTTTATTTTCTTCACCTGTGAGTGACGTAGCTGTCGTACTGTTTTGGGTAGAGTCTGCCGATGATAGCTCATACCCGATGCGATGATAATAATCATCAGCAGCATCAAACGCTACCCCAAGATTAACACCTGTTGATTTTGTTGTGAGCGTACTATTTTCCAGCTTCTCATTAAATATTTCAGCCGAGCCATGAAGATCACGGTCAAGAAAATAAGGCTCACTTAAGCCAAGTCTGTAATCTGACCGGCTTTCAGACAATGATGAAGAAAATTTTAACCCGCGTCCGGACCCTAAAAAGTTTCTCTCGTTAATCCCCAGTGAGACGGTTGATTTATCGAGTGAGGAATAACCGACACCTATCGAAAAATCGCCTGTAGACTGCTCTTCAACATTAATTTTAGCAATGGTCTGGTTATCTGCTGAACCTCGGACTGTTGATATATCAACAGTCCTAAAAAACCCAAGATTCTTAATGTTCTGCAGAGACTTATCCAGTTTCAACTGGTTGTAGGGGTCACCTTCCACAACTTCAAGTTCTCGGCGAATAACTGTATCTCTAGTACGAGAATTATTGACGACTTCAATGCGTTCAATATAGTTCTTCCGCCCTTCACCGATCGAAATTTCGATATCAAGCTCATTGCTATCAGTGTCCGGGGTCACTTGAGGTCGAACATCAACAAACGCATAACCAAGATTGCCAAGCGAATTTGTGACATTAAGCAGACCTTGCTCTAACCCCTTAACATTATACCAGTCGCCTTTTTCCAACGGAATATCGTCCCGGAATTTACTGACATCTATATCGGTGATTTGAGAGGTGAAGCTCACATCGCGGAGCTTGTAGCGCGTGCCCTCATCTATCTCAAACGTAAGCGCAAAACCTGACCGGTCAGCAAGCAGTCCGCCCTGAGCGCGCTTAATTTCAATATTTGCATAGCCCCGTCCCAGATAGAACTGGCGTAAGAGCCGCGCATCATAATTAAGACGACTCTCATCATATTTATCAACCGATGATAAAAATGCCCACCACCGCTCTTGCCGGCTAGAAATTACCTGCCTTAGCGCAAAGTCTGAAAATGTCTCATTTCCAATAAAAGAAATAGATGTCACTTTGATGAGCGGTCCCTCATCGACCTCAAAGATGAGGTCAACACGGTTATTATCAAGCCGAATAACTTGCGGCGTTATCTCAGCAGCATACCGACCGGACAGACGATAAATCTCAAGAAGTTTTTGCGTTGCATCAACCGCAACTTTCCGGGTAAAGACGCGGCGAGGCTGAATATCTAGCTCAGCAAGAAGCCTCTCATCATCCAGAACATCATTACCCTCAATATTTACGCGGTTAACAATCGGGTTTTCCACCACAGCGATGCTAATGCGTGTTCCCTCAATGTTAATCGTAACATCATTAAAGAGTTTGGTTGCGAACAGACTATCAATGGCATTATCCAAACTGTCTTCTGAAATCGCATCACCTACTCTAACAGGCAGATAGGCGCTAATCGTACTATCAGACACACGGCTATTTCCTGAAATAGCAATTTCGCTAACCGTCACAGTCTCATTAGTTGTCTGAGCAACCGCGTCGTGCGGCACTGTCAGAACAGCGCTGAACAAAAAGACAAATAATAGTATTATTCTTATCATAAAATTGTCTCCTGAACATCGCGTTGCATTTTGCAAACTGCCGAATGTCCATCATTCTTGCCGCAGATTACTATAGTTGTATCGTGAACAGACGTTTTACGCAAAATAGTTTCACGAAAAAACGCCTTACATGCGCCTTTTTTTAGGTATTTTTCTCTAATCTTATCTTTATGAGCTTACAAACCGAAATAAATCAAAAAATGTGACTACAATCATAAGGCTCATCAATATGGCCATGCCGCCACGCATCAATACGGATTGAAGCCTCTCTGGCAAAGGTTTACCGCGTACACCCTCAATCATAAACATTAACAGATGTCCGCCATCTAATACCGGAACAGGCAGTAAATTAATAAGTCCCAAATTAATCGAAATAACAGCTGTAAAAATGAGGAAACTTGCAAACCCCTGCCGCGCAGCATCTCCAGCAAATTCTGCAATACGCACCGGACCACCAACTTCAGACTGGCTAGCATTTCCTGTTACAAGCCTGCCAATCCCTCTGAGCATCATAGATGTCATGTGAAACGTATCGGCTCCTGCTGTTACAGCCGCCTCGGACAAGCCTAGTTTGCGAAAAGCGCCAGGGGCTGAGCGCACACCAAGCTGGCCAGCCGTCATTTTAAGGTCTTCTAGATAAACAGGCCGAGGCGTAACTGGGATCGTTTTAATGATACTAAAACGGTTAATCTCAAAGAGTAACTCTTTGCCAGGGCTTTCAAAAACAACCGACCTCAATTCAGCAAAATCACGAACCGTGCGACCATCAACAGACAGCACCTTGTCACCTTCTTGCAGGCCAGCTTCCGCCGCCGCCGTTTCTGGCATGACTTCGCCAATCTCAGCCGGAATAAAGGCTTTTCCAACAGCCATATAAACAAGCGCAAACAGCATGATACCAAGCAGGAAATTAGCCAAAGGACCTGCACTTATTATCGCCATGCGAGAGAGCAAAGGTGCGCCAGCAAAACTCCCTTTTATGCGCGTCGCCCCTTTGGATGCCATACTTGCCGCATTTTCATCGCCGCGCATGCGAACATAACCACCTAACGGGAGCAAAGCGACACGCCAATAGGTTCCACTTTTCGCCTGCCAGCCAAATAATTCCGGACCAAATCCAATAGAAAAAACTTCAACAGCGACGCCAGACCGGCGCGCAACCCAGTAATGGCCAAGCTCATGAAAGAAAACAACGATTGTGATAGCTGCAAGAAATGCGAGAGGGTATCCAAGAACACCTAAATCAATCATTATTTATTCCTTATTATTACGTGTTTGGGTAATGGGGTGGACTAGACAGCAGAACGAGCTGACTTTCTGACTTCTTGGTCAAGGGCAAGGATATCATCAAAATTATTAGCTGACCCTAACCGCTTTTCTGACAAAATGGTATCTACCTGTTCTGCTATTTCACCAAAGGGAATTTCGCCTGATAAAAAATGATGCACTGCCATTTCATTAGCTGCATTTAACGTAACAGCATCCGCAGGATCTGTGCCAATTATCGATTTTGCCATCCCAAAACAGGGAAATTGTTCAAGACAGACAGGCTGAAAGTCTAACCGTGCAATCTGCGCTAGATCGAGCGGTTCAGCCTGCCATGCAAGTCTGTCTGGATGACCAAGGGCATAAGAGAGTGGCACTCTCATATCAGCTGGCCCCATATGAGCCAACCAGCTACCATCACAATAGCTTACCAGCCCATGTATAATCGATTGAGGATGAATGAGCGCTTCAAGCCGGTTACTGCCAAGGCCAAACAGCCAAGCCGCTTCGATTAGCTCAAGCCCCTTATTCATCATTGTTGCACTATCAATTGTAATTTTCTGACCCATTGACCAGTTTGGATGGAGCAGCGCCTGTTCTTTTGTTGCATGGTGCATCTCTGTACGGCTAAGAGCGCGAAATGGCCCGCCAGAAGCTGTGAGAACAATTTTATCAATATCTTCATCGCGGGCACCAACCAGACATTGAGCGATAGCATTATGCTCTGAATCAACTGGCAGGAGAGTTGCCCCCGATAAAGCGGCAAGCGGCATGATGAGATGCCCTGCTGCAACAAGCGTTTCTTTATTCGCAAGCGCAATAGTCTGCCCTGCCTCAACAGCAGCTCGAACAGGCATCAAACCAGCAAACCCCACGATGCCTGCAACTACGCAATCAACAGGCATGCGCGCTGCCTCACATAACGCGTCCACGCCGCTCGTAACCTGAATAGACGTGCCGCGGAGACATGTTGCAAGAGCAGCTTCATACTGGCTATCAGCAATCACCACCAAACTGGGTTGATATTTCAGCGCGAGTTGTGCCAGTTTTTCATAGTTGCTATGGGCTGTCATAACATAGACCGAAAATCGGTCGGAATGTTCATCAACAAGTTTAAGAGTAGAGTCTCCAATCGACCCTGTTGCACCAAAAAGGGAGAGCATTTTCATCACAGCAACGACCTCCTTCTATCTAGAAAATATAATGGTGATATCAATATCAGGCAGCCCGACCACGCCCATAGCGACCAGAATCGCAAGGACAGGCAGCACAGTCAGATAGCCATCAAACCTATCTAGAAACCCGCCATGTCCTGGTATAAGACGGCTACTATCCTTCACGCCCAAACGCCGCTTGAGCTGAGATTCAATCAAATCACCAATTTGCGAGAGAGCAGCAATAACAACCCCGCCAATAATAAGCATCGCAACAGGATAAATCTCAAGCGTAACAATTGGCAAAAGCCCAAGAATAGCGGCTATGATTCCGCCGCAAGACCCTGACCAGGTTTTTGATGGACTAATTTGAGGCGCAAGTTTTGATCCGCCAATAAGCCGGCCACTAAAATAAGCGCCTGTATCACAGGCACTGATAGCAAGCGCAACAAGCAAGATAAGCACAACCCCGCCAGGCATACTAATGAGATAACCAAGGCTGAAAAGACAGGCCATCACTAAAAAGAGAATAAAGGCAAATCGCCTTATGACAAAAAAGGCAGCCAGATAGGTGACAGCAAGAAAACCAACTGCCCCAAATAGCGCGATATCCGCTGTCATAAATGGCAGCACACCAAGCAGATAGCCTGTAAAGGTAAGAGAGCCGATAATATGCCTCTCTCCTGCATCCTTGCGGCCCATAAGAGTGCTAAACTCATATGATATACCAGCCGACAGCAGAGCGCCTCCTATCATGGCCAGCATTCCGCCAGAACCAATCAGAATAACTATAGGAAGGAAAAGAAAGCTCCCTAAAATACGGTATTTTAACTCATGAGATGCAGCAGGTTCCATAAGAACTAAGACTGCTCAGACGCAGAGGCAACATCACCGCCGAAACGACGTGTACGATGTTGAAAGTCAGCGACAGCTTGGTTGAGGTCTTCTGAAGAGAAGTCTGGCCAGAATTTGTCAGAAAAATACAATTCGGCATAGGAAAGATCCCAGAGAAGAAAATTTGAAACCCGTTTTTCGCCGCCAGTGCGGATAAGCAAGTCTACCGGCGGCAAATGTGATGTCATGAGACATGATTTAATCATATCAGAAGAGATTTCTTCGCCAGGAAACTGTTTTTGCGCTTCGCTTATCGCTTGAAGTATATCTTGCTGGCCGCCATAATTTATCGCAACTGTTAGCACTAACCCGGCACAATGAGCACTTGCTGCCTCGCAAGTCTCAAATAATTCAAGAAAGCCCTTATCAAACGCTGTTCTGTCTCCAATGATGACAAGTCGTATATTCTCATCTACAAGCGACTGGGTTTCGCTCATCAAAAATTTCCGCATAAGCCGAAGAAGTCCAGAAACCTCCTCTGGAGACCGCCGCCAGTTCTCGGTTGAAAAAGCAAATACGCTGAGGAAGGGAATGCCCTGCTCGGCTACGGCGCGCGCAATATCTTTGAGGGTGTTAGCACCATTATCATGCCCCACAAGAGCACTGAGCTTATTCGCACCAGCCCATCTGCGATTACCATCCATTATCAGTGCAAGATGCTTCATTTAACTAAACCCATAAAAAAATAACTAATCACAGCTTCGTTTCGGTGAGTACACACGTAAATCCTACTAGCATTTAGGCTGTCAGAAGGCAAAACACCGCCTATCACACGTTTAAAATATCTTTTTCTTTCTGCGCTAGCATCTCATCAACCTGCGCAATATGGGCATCGGTTGCTTTTTGAACCTGTGCCTCAAGCGCATGACGCTCATCTTCAGACATACCGCCATCTTTTTCATCCTTACGGACTTGTTCGATGGCATCACGGCGAATATTCCGCACGGCAATTTTACCAGCTTCACAATATTTACCAGCAACCTTAATCATCTCTTTGCGGCGATCTTCTGATAGATCAGGAACAGGTACACGGATAACCGACCCTTCAGATTGTGGGTTCAAACCAAGCCCGGAATCCCGAATAGCCTTTTCAACAGCAGCAGAAAGTCCAGCATCCCATACTGTTACAGTAAGCATCCGCGATTCAGGAACAGAAATATTACTCACCTGATTAAGCGGCATTTTTGAGCCATATGCATCGACCACTACAGGCTCCAGCATCGCAGTAGAGGCGCGTCCTGCACGAAGTCCCAAAAGCTCTGTTGCAAAATTTGCGACTGAGGCAGACATTTTACGATTTACTTCATCAAGGTCAAACATGCTCTCTCTCCGATGCCAGTATTAGTGATGATTAGTGCTAAAAAATAGTCTAAAACAAATTTGGGGTTCATAACAAAACACCTCTATTGTGATGCTTCGGTTACAATTGTAAAGGCTCCTTGGTGCCTGAGAACCTTATCAAACCCACCTGACTCAGAAATTGAAAATACAAGAATAGGAATTTTGTTTTCCCGAGCAAGTGAAATTGCAGACGCATCCATTACCTTAAGGTCCCGCGACAACACATCCAGATAGGATAATGTATCAAACCGCGTTGCAGTTGCGTCCTTTTCAGGGTCAGCATCATAAACACCATCCACCCGCGTTCCTTTAAGCAACGCATCACAATTCATCTCAGAGGCCCGCAAAGCAGCGGCTGTATCTGTTGTGAAGAAAGGATTTCCTGTTCCTGCAGCAAAAATAACAATACGCCCTTTTTCCATATGCCGAACAGCACGCCTGCGGATATATGGCTCACAAACAGCACTAATCGGAAGCGCAGACATCACCCGTGTAGGAACGTCTTTCTGCTCAAGGGCACTTTGCATTGCAAGCGCATTCATGACTGTTGCAAGCATCCCCATATAATCACCAGTCGCCCGCTCCATACCGGCAGCAGCGCCCGAAACACCGCGGAAAATATTTCCGCCACCAATAACAAGACAAACTTCAACGCCCTGTTCAACAACGCCTTTAATCTCATCAGCAACACGCTGCACCATATCGGTATCGATGCCATAGGCTTGGGCGCCCATCAGAGACTCGCCAGAAATTTTAAGGAGAACACGTTTATGCTTGAAATCAGCCGACATTAATGAATTCCTCTGGTTAGCGTGAGTAGCAGGTCTCTTATGAGAAGAGATGCGAGCGCTACTAGTCTGACAGTGTTGTCGGTATAAAGCAAAATATTCAAACTCGAAAGACTTAGAATGCCTTAAAAAAACGCTCCACCCTTATAAATCAAGGATGAAGCGTTCACATACGATGCCGGTAAGGGCTTATGTTACCAAAGAATAGCTTAGTTTGACAATGTAGCCGCAACTTCAGCAGCAAAGTCAGATTCTTCTTTTTCAATACCATCACCGAGAATAAAGTGAGCAAAATGGGTGAGTTTAATATCGGCTCCAGCATCCTTAGCAGCAGCTTCGATAACATTACCAACCTTGGTTTCACCATCAATAACGAAGGTCTGCTCAAGCAAAACAACTTCTTCGTAATATTTGCGTAGGCGGCCTTCAACCATTTTTTCTGCAATTTCCTGAGGCTTGCCAGACGCTTTTGCCTGTTCAATCAACACATCACGCTCACGGGCAACCATTTCAGGGTCAAGATCGTCAACTGAGATGCTCGCAGGTGTTGTCGCAGCAATATGCATCGCAATCTGCTTGCCCACACCAGACAGCACTGCGCTGTCAGCAGAAGATGATAGGCCAACAAGAACACCAATGCGGCCAAGACCGTCTGCTGTTGCGTTATGAATGTAGGGCACGATAGCACCAGATTCGACTGATACTTTTTCCATCCGGCGCAGAGACATATTCTCACCAATGGTCGCAATCTTATGGGTTAGTTCTTCTGCAACAGTGCGGCCAGTATTAGGATAATCCATCGCTTTCAGCGCTTCAATGTCACTTGCTTTTAAAGCAAGGGATGACAGCGTTTTGGCAAATGTCTGGAATTCATCATTACGAGACACAAAATCAGTCTCAGAGTTAAGCTCGACAAGCGCGCCTAATGTTCCTGAAACACTGATAGCAACCAAACCTTCAGAGGCAACACGACCTGACTTTTTCGCTGCCGCAGCAAGACCTTTGGTCCGCAACCAGTCGATAGCTGCATCCATATCACCATTTGTTTCATTAAGCGCTTTTTTGCAATCCATCATGCCTGCGCCAGATTTTTCGCGAAGTTCCTTCACCAATGCAGCTGTTACACTCATCATCATTTTCCTTATTGTTCTGTGAGGTTGATGGTTAAGCAAACAAAACCCTGTTCGCTTAACCCGTCAGATGGTCTAGATACCCCTGCCCTAAAGGCTTTTTTGCCTATGTGAGCGCCAATCACAAATGACAGAACGGTATCATCCACCAGATCGTCACGCATGACACATACACCCCGCATTCCATAGGGAGGAGCAAAGATGGACGTTTTACTCAGCCGGTGTGTCTGCTGCTGGTTCTACTGCTGCTTCCACAGCGGCAGGCTCAACTGGTGCAGGCTCAGCAACAGCTTCAAGAGCAGGCTCAGCAGGTGCCTCAGTTGCCGCGCCGGCATCAGCGCTAGATGACATCATTTCTTGCTGAAGACCATCCAGAATAGCTGCTTGAGTGAGCTCGCAATAAAACGAGATAGCACGCATTGCATCATCATTGCCCGGAATTGGGTAATCAACGCCATCAGGGCTTGCATTACTATCAATGACAGCCACAACCGGAATACCAAGACGATTTGCTTCAAGAACAGCAATATCTTCTTTGTTTGTATCCAGAATAAACAGAATATCAGGCAGACCACCCATTTCCTTAATACCACCAAGCGTCAATTCCAGCTTATCGCGCTCACGCGTTAGCTGAAGAATTTCTTTCTTTGACAGCTGCTGGATTTCATCACTGTTAAGGCGCGCTTCAAGATCGCGCAAACGGCGAATAGACTTGGAAACAGTTGCCCAGTTGGTGAGCATCCCGCCAAGCCACCGGTGATTAACATAATACTGGCCACATGCTAAGGCAGTTTCGGCAATTTTGCCGGATGCAGCGCGCTTTGTGCCAACAAAAAGAACACGGCCACCCTTGGCTACCGTATCACGCAAAACAGACAGAGCGCGCGATAAAAGCGGGACAGTTTGTTGCAGGTCAAGAATGTGAATGCTGTTACGCTGGCCGAAAATAAACGGCTCCATTCGGGGATCCCAGCGGCGTGTGTGGTGACCGAAGTGAACGCCTGCTTCAAGAAGTTGGCGCATAGTAAAGCTCGGAAGGGCCATCATAGTCTCCTGTTTTCCGGTTAAGCCTCCATGAGGGAATGCGAAAGACAGAACTCTGCCTTCACCGGACGGAAACGCGGGGATTTTTTACCGCGGCTCCAGCCCTCATGTGTGATATGGGGTTGTGATTACGGGAAAAAGCGATGAATTGCAAGCAGAATAACAGGTATTTATTATCATTAGCTTGCGCTTATTTCACGGAAATCGGTTATGCCCCGAATAGATTTCAGCCGATGCCGCAATTCCCCGCTTAGTTTGAAACGATGCGCAAGCGTGACTTCGATTTCATCAGTACCATTCTGAACGAATAATTTTACCGGGGCCTTGCCGCCGCCATCCTCTTTCAAGCAGGCATGCAGCTCTTCAAGACACCCTTCATGATTTAACCAGATACCAAGGCCTGTCTGCTTTAACGCAATCGCCTCATCAAGACTTTGAACACGTTGCGCCAGAAGCCGGACAGCATTATTTTCCATCCGGGCATCAACTGTGACAAGAACCGGCGCATCACTGCCAAGCAGCGGACGGGCCTCTAGCAACACTTCTGAGAAAAAGGTGGTTTCATACATACCGCCCTTATCCGTGAACTGGACAAAGGCAAATCTATTGCCGCGCGCAGAGACGCGTTCCTGAACGGCGGTTACCTGCCCTGCAAGCTTTAGCCGTTTTTGCTCATGCCCGCGAAGGGCTGTTTCAATGTCTTGCGATCCAATAATCTTAAGGCTTTCAAGCTGTACCTGATACGCATCAAGAGGATGTGCTGAGAGATAAAGGCCGAGCGCCTCAAATTCACGTGATAGCCGGTCTGAACTTGTCCAATCCGGGCCAGCAGAAAACCGGAATACCGGGTCAGCAACATTACCATCTTCACCGCCAAACAGACTATTTTGATCAGATTCTGCCTCCCGACGGTAGAAATCTGCTTGCTGGCTAAGCTGATCAAGGCACTCAAACATCTGGCGGCGGTTATCTTGCAAACTATCAAAAGCGCCGGCTTTCACAAGATTTTCAAGCTGACGTTTATTACTACCTTCACGCGCCAATCTTTTGGCAAGATCCCCAAGCGAACTAAACAGGCCGTTTTCCCGGCGTTCAGCTGCCAGACGGGCCATCGCCTCAGAGCCGACATTTTTCACCGCTCCCAGAGCATATCGAATGGAAAGAGGCTTATCGGCAGGGGCTTCAACACTAAAAGAGGCTTCTGAATAATTAATATCCGGCGCGAGTACTGGAATTTTCTTATATAAGCATTCTTGGCGAAACACTGCGAGCTTTTCGGTATTGCCTGCATCAAGCGCCATTGATGCTGCAATAAATTCTACCGGATAATTTGCCTTCAGCCATGCCGTCTGGTAGCAGACCAGCGCGTAGGCTGCTGCGTGAGATTTATTAAAGCCATATCCGGCAAAAGAGGCAATTTGCTCAAAAATACTTGAAGCAAGTGTGGCACTAATATCATTCTGCTCTGAGCCACTGACAAATGTCTGGAGCTGCAGGTCCATCTCTGCCTGATCTTTTTTCCCCATCGCACGGCGCAATATATCAGCCCCGCCAAGCGTATAACCTGCAAGGTCCCGAGCGGCCTGCTGAACCTGCTCCTGATAAATCATAATGCCGTAGGTCTCTGATAATATCGGCTCAAGCAGGGGATGCATATATTCAACCGGTTCACGCTCATGCTTACGGCTGATATATGTTGGAATATTTTCCATTGGACCGGGGCGATACAGCGCCACAACCGCAATGATATCTTCAAATCTATCTGGCTTCAGCCCCCGCAGCACGTCGCGCATGCCACTTGATTCCAGCTGAAACACGCCAACCGTATCGCCTTCAGCAAGCATGTCATATGTTTTAGCGTCATCAAGCGGGATAGCATTAATATCAACCGTAGTATCCCGCCGTGCCAGCAATTCAACAGCCCGCTGGATCACAGTCAGCGTTTTCAGCCCCAGAAAATCAAATTTTACCAGCCCGACCTGCTCAACAGACTTCATATTAAACTGGGTCACAGGCATATCAGAGCGCGGGTCACGATAAACAGGGACAAGCTCAGGCAGCGCCCGGTCAGCGATTACTAGGCCAGCTGCATGGGTTGAGGCGTGACGATACAGGCCTTCAAGACGCGTTGCTGTGGTGACAAGATGGGCGACCTGCTCATCTTCATCCACCATGGCTGATAATTCGCGTTCTGATTCAAGTGCTTCTGAAATTGTTGTCGGTTTTGCCGGATTGTTAGGGATAAGCTTTGCTATCCTATCAACCTGTCCATAGGGCATATCAAGAACGCGGCCAACATCACGCAATGCAGCGCGGGCCTGAAGCGATCCGAAGGTAATAATCTGTGCAACTCGCTCCTGACCGTATTTTTCCTGCACATAGCGGATAACTTCCTCGCGCCGCTCCTGACAGAAATCAATATCAAAATCCGGCATGGAGACACGTTCTGGATTCAAAAATCGTTCAAACAGCAATCCCCAACGTAACGGGTCAAGATCAGTAATCAGCAATGCCCAAGCAACAACCGATCCAGCACCAGAACCACGGCCCGGCCCAACTGGTATTTCTTTATCTTTTGACCAACGAATGAAATCCGAAACAATCAAAAAATACCCCGGAAACCCCATCTCAATAATGATATCAAGCTCTACGGCAAGCCTGTCAAAATATGGTTTCTTTGCCGCATCAGACCCATCAAAATAGTCTGAACCAGCCAGATGAGTAAGGCGCTTTTCTAGCCCGTCTTCTGAGAGCTGGCGTAATGCTGCTGCTTCATCATCTGCGCCAGTTGAGGGCAGAATTGGTTTGCGCCGGCTCACAACAAAACTACACCGCCGCGCAATATGAAGCGTATTCTCCACGGCTTCGGGTATATCGGCAAACAGAGCAACCATTTCTGCCGCCGTTTTAAAGCGATGATGGGGGGTAAAACCATTATCAGCCATGCTGGCAAGCCGCTCTGAGTTTGCAATACAAGTCAGCACACGGTGCGGGCCAAACATGTCTTCTGTTTCAAAATGACAATCATTTGTTGCCACAAGGCGGACATCTGTTGCATCAGCTATCTCGAGCAAGACTGGCTCGGCACCGCGTTCACCAGCAAGACCATGGCGTTGCAGCTCAACATAAACACGGTCGCCAAACATATCTTTCAGACCTGTCAGTCGCTGAAGTGCGAGGTCGCGTTGACCATGGGCAGCAGGTTGCCCGATAAAGCCGCCCCTTGCGCCGCCGGACAACAGGATCAGACCAGCAGAACGAGCCGCTAATGCTGCAAGTGGAATGACAGGCTGAGAGGCAGGGTCGGTTGCTAATAGCGCGTCTGAGACTAACTGACTTAAATGGATATAGCCGGCTTCTGTCTGGGCAAGCAGAACAACATTCCCCTCACCTCTTTCATCAGAAAGGGCAACAGAAACACCAATCAGCGGTTGAACACCATAATCAAGTATTTTCTGCGAGAACTCAAATGCACCAAACATATTAAAACTGTCAGTAATCGCCAGCGCAGGCTGGTTATCTGATGAAGCAAGCTTTGCAAGCTCACTAATCTGCAATGTACTTTCAGATAAGGAATAGGCGGAATGAACGCGTAAATGAATGAACGGCGCGTAGCTCATGATCCTGACCTGACTATCCTGCCCTGGCTAATGGTTAGAATATCATCCATCTGTTCAGCAAGAAGCTGATTATGCGTCACAATAAGGGCTGCTGTCCCTGTACCGCGCACAATGCGGCTCAGCGCGTCAAACACAATTTTTGCAGTTTCGGGGTCCAGATTTCCTGTTGGCTCATCTGCCAGCAGAATATCAGGCGCATTTGCCACCGCGCGCGCAATGGCAACACGTTGCTGCTCTCCGCCCGACAATAAGCCGGGGCGATGATCAGTCCGTTCCTCAAGACCAACCATAGCCAGTAAGGCAGTGGCCCGCTCATCAGCTTTTTTGTAAGTGAGACCGTTTAGCATCTGCGGAATGATAACATTTTCACGCGCCGAGAATTCAGGAAACAGCCGATGAAATTGAAACACAAACCCTATCTGTTGCCGGCGTAACATTGTGCGCTTTGCTTCTGATAATTGGACTGTTCTAACGCCGCCAACGACCACATCGCCGCTATCAGGCCGCTCAAGAAGCCCTGCCATATTCAGCAATGTGGTTTTGCCAGCTCCTGACGGCCCAATAAGGGCTGTCATGCGGCCAGCTTCAAGACTAAGACTTGCCTTATTCAACACATTGATACGCCGGCCGCCTTGCACGAAATGGCGCTCAACATCTACCAGCTGCAACACAGATGAAGACTTACTCATAGCGCAACACCTCAGCTGGTGCGACATGCGCTGCCCGCCACGCCGGATACAGACTGGCAATAAAGCTCAACACAAGCGCCATCACAACCACCATACTGACTTCAAAGGGGTCAACAACAGC
>Ga0233444_10004075_pt1 | contig 14146 bp, 30 predicted proteins | sample SI_124_October20_6_FD_182792 | JGI IMG/M metagenome (GOLD analysis project Ga0233444, IMG submission 182792) | Seawater microbial communities from Saanich Inlet, British Columbia, Canada - SI_124_October2016_10_MG | ecosystem: Environmental > Aquatic > Marine > Inlet | place: Canada: British...
CCGACTACCGTGTCGTGAGCGTCAAGGATCATTCGCTCGTGATTTCCCATCAGACATATCGCGGAAGATAGTCCGAATTCCGCCGGGTTTGTACACATCGAGTGAACGATCGAAATCACATCAGCGCCTTCACTTCCTCTGTCGAGAAGATCACCCACGAATACGACTTGACAGTTCGTGTCGGAAATACGATCGACCAACTCTTTGAGAGCGGTGGCGCAACCGTGTATGTCTCCGATGACGACAACGGATTTTTCGTCGAGATCGTGATCGGTTAAGAGTACACCTTTTTGTTTTAGTTCTTTCATAGTACCATTATACAGCAGTCGGTGGCCTGTGCCAAGGAAAAAGGACACTTTTTCAAGTGTCCATACCTGCGAAAAGTTTTTATCTCATGCTATTCTTTTGCCTCAGACCAACTCCGGGCGGTCGAAGTCAGGCGCAGAGGCCGTGGTCTGCAGCGTAGCGTCCTTTGTCCCCTTTCTTAAGCTCATTGGCTAGCCTCAGCGTGGTGTCTTCCGACAAAGTTTTTACCTCTCCGATGAGCTCGTTGAAAGGATCCGTCACTCGCGCGCAGAAGAACACTCGGTGAGAAACTGTGTGGTCCTCCCACACTTCATACTTGTAGCCCGTCATTGTGGTTGGTATCCGTCGGTGGTCATCTCGAGTGCGATCCTGCGCAGGTCGGTTGAGGTCAGGTACTCGAGCCCGTTGCTGTCCATAGTATCGGCCACGCTCTTAAGGGAGCCGACGATGGCCTTGAACATTGGCTGGGCGATGTACTCGTCGCGCAGCTTCTCGAACTCATCCTGCGTGAAGCCGGGGGGAACCTGGATCTGCATCATTTGTCCACGTTGAAAACTGGAGCGGGGATGCTGCCCTGGGTCGGGATCATATACACGGTCTTATTGCCATTCTTGTTTCCTTCCTCAAGACCGGTGATCCAGAGGTAGGAGAGGTAGTCGTTGTTGCCCTTGAGGCTGTCGCCAATAATCCTGTTAGCTTCGGCCACGCCCTTAGCCCGCTCGACCTCGGCCTGAGCCAGCTCTTTCGCCGAGTCGAGCTTGGCCTTGGCCTCGAGCACCACCACCTGGCGAGTGAACTCGGCCTCCTGCAGTTGGGCCTTACCGTTGAGCGTCGACGTGTATACGACGTAGTGGGGTAGACCGAACGCCAGCCCGCCGATGACGATGGCACCGAGAAGACCGATGATGATAAAATTTTGAGTGGTGTTGTTTCGCATGAGAATCAAAGAAAAAGATCCCAGAATTGATCGCCGAGAGCGAGGGACGCTTGTATTGTGGAAAATTCACCGATTGATGTGAAACCGGATTCCTTCCGCCGAAGATAAGCGCATCGAAATAGTCCCTCCCAGACTCTCTGTTTGGGAGAGTCGAAAAAAAGTCTCCGGGTCGCCGCGAATTGTGCTCTTTCGAGATCGTTTGAAAACATGATTACACTTCGAGATCGAGGTACGAAAGTTCTCCGAGACCGATGAATTCGACGCCATCGAACACTGTGTGATGATCAAAATGCCAATGGCCGTGAATCCAAAGATCGGGTTTGTGAATATAAAGAAGATTGTCGAAAAATTGTCTCGTGATACTCGGTACGTCGTACTTTACCTTATTCTTTTGCCGAAGAACATGATTTACAACTTCATCCGGACATTCGTGAGTTACTATCACCGAGGGTTTTACTTTCTCATAGACTTCTGACAAAAGTAAAAATTCCGAGTATGTTAGTTCCTCCTTGTACCACCAATCTAAACCTTCCGTGCGAAGATGTTTATCGATAGACATAGCTCCACCAACGCAGAATATGCTATCATCAATGACTTCGCCGTCCGAGATCCAAAATGGATGAGTACGGCAGTGCGTGGGGTTATCATGATTGCCTCTGATGAACTTGTGATCTCCTTTCGCCATCGCGTCGTGAGGTGGACGCGAGTACGAATTAGTTTGAGGATTATAAAATCCTATTCCGAAATCCCCGACTTGAATTGACCGAGGACAATTCTTTATGATTTTCTTATACCGATTCCACTTTCCGTGAACGTCGCCGATGAAGCGAATAGTGGTCATAATCCTTTCCACTCCCAACCGAGTAACAATTTTGCCATCCTGCGATGAAGCCAGTTTGGGCGCTTTGAGGCGTGGACGTGGAAGTTTCCGCTGATGCGCCAGCAGCCCACGATATCAGGAACTTGAACGTCGCTTAGAGTGAACGCTTTGACGTCGTCGTAGCCGGAGGAGAAGCCTGGGCCTCCGCCGTCGTCGATGTTTAAGTTAGCCATTGAAGATCTCGTTGAACTTTTTCTCATTTTGACCCATGAGCCAGTCGGTAAATCCCCGAGTCTTTCCCGATCGGATGGAGAACATCGCTCCGCTTACTTTCGGATGATGATACAAGACTTGTGCGGCGAATTCCTTTTGGTTCATGTGAGAGTATTCACGAACGAATCCCTCGACGAAGAAAGCGGCGTCTTCAAGTACGGCGAGTCGTTGTTGGAAATCGGCCTTAAACTCCGGAAAGTAAGTCCAAAATTCCACAAGATCATCGTTACGCCAGAGCTCGAAAAAACTCGGATCACCATTGCCTTTGACACGGTGCATTTGAACGTAAGATTCACCTTTGACTTTAATTCGATTCCAGTTTTCGTCAACCACGACGAAACCCTCGTGCTTCGAACCTTCGCGCTCATTCGCCCATTCGATCAACTTTCCGATGTCGGACCAGTGACCGTATTCGGTCGCGATCGCGAAGAGCCCCGAGAAGGACTCGACGTAGATTTCATCCATCGATCGAGCGTCTCGCGCGCCCAACAGAGGCAGATAATCGAACTCGTGATCGACAACTACCTTATTATCGGGAGTGCATAACTCGAAGATGTAGATGACGTCCTCGTCGAGCTTTTCGCGAGAGTAGTTCACGTCGTACGCTCGCCAGAACAAATCCTCGAAAGTCATATCCATCTCGCCGAAACGAATATTGGCTCCGACAGTTCCGGAGGTGGATACGATCCAGCCGTACTCGTCGTGGTGAAAAAGCTTGATTAGGCTACCGTCGTGCTTTTCGAAAACACGAGCCGACTTCCAGTCGATTTCCGCAGCCTGGAATTCTCCGGCGTTGAAAAATCGATCGAAGGCGTAAGCCACCACGTCATGACGATCGCCTTCCGAAGACGAACGCTCGACTACGGCACCTCGACACACGCGAACGATGTCGGAGGACTTATCGGCGGTCGGACCGTACTTCAGACAGAATAGTTCGGGATATCGAGCGTCATTGGTCACACGGATTCCGTGATACGCTAACGCGTCGATGCCGTGAGTGTTTAACCAGTTTTCGAGAAATTGAACGGAAGTATTTTTCATGAATCTAATATACTGCGCATCGAGGAGCTTTGGGGGCTCGAGTGGACACTTTCTCAAGTGTCACATTTCCTCGGAACCGATGAGAAGCGATATCGCTTCGAGTGTTGTTGTTTTCCTCCTGTTGTTGTTGATTGAGCTTAAGAGTGGTGGTCTTTTCCATGGTGGGTTCCTTTGCTATATGTGAATTGTAGCATATCAAAGGCCGGAGTTGGCCCTTGCCCGGAGTGTGGCAGTTTTAAAAGTAACAGTGTTTCCTGCTGGCGTCTCGAAATGGTAAAGGCGCTCGCTAGCGACACCATAGTCGCCCTGCTTATGGGTGGTGGTCCAGTTGTAGGACCAGCGGCGGATCTCCGTTCCCTTGTAGGTGTAACCCTTCCGCTCGCAGAGAAGAGTAATAGCTTTCTTTACGGGAAAGGGTTTGGTGAGGGTGGTGGCGGAAGTGTTGAACATGGTTGGTTCCTTTGGTATGTCCTATAATAAAGGGCCTCAACCTAAAAGTCAAGACTAAGACCCTTTAGTGACTTAAGTGTATCTTCATATTTCTTCAGTTTTTCTTCAAGCTCTTTAATCTTAAGATCCTTATCATCCTCCTTCTTCTCAAGAATAGTTCCTGTTATATCGGCACCACAAAGAATAGCATCCTCAAGGTTAGCACCTTTAAGGTCAGCGTCCCTAAGGTCAGCCCACTTAAGGTTAGCGCCTCTTAGGTCAGCCCACTTAAGGTTAGCACCTTTAAGGTCAGCGTCCCTAAGGGCAGCCCACTTAAGGTTAGCACCTTTAAGGTCAGTGTCCCTAAGGTCAGCGTCCCTAAGGTCAGCACCTTCAAAGTAAGCACCTAAAAGATTAGCACCCTTAAGATCAGCCCACTCAAGGTTAGCACACTCAAGGTTAGCGCCCTTAAGGTTAGTAAAACTTAAGTCAGCACCCTCAAGGTTAGCACCCTCAAGGTTAGCGCACTCAAGGTTAGCGCCCTTAAGATTAGCACCCTTAAGGTTAGTAAAACTTAAGTCAGCACCCTCAAGGTTAGCACGCATAAAGTTAGCACCTGGCTTGATTTCGTGTCCGTTGATGATCATGAGTTTACCTCCAGAATAGTTCCTTCAAGGTTGGCGCCTGAAAGGTTAGCACCTTCAAGGTCAGCATCCGTAAGATCAGCACCCCTAAGGCGAGCACCTTCAAGGTCAGCAGCTCTAAGATCAGCACACCTTAAGTCAGCACCCTCAAGGTCAGCACCCTTAAGGTCAGCACCCCTAAGGCTAGCGCCCCAAAGGTCAGCCCACCAAAGGTCAGCACCTTCAAGATCAGCCCACTCAAGGTCAGCGTCCCTAAGGTTAGCACTTATAAGATCAGCACCTTCAAGGATAGCCCCCTTAAGATGAGCATCCACAAGGCAAGCACCCCTTAGGTTAGCACCCCTAAGGTCAGCACCTTCAAGTTTAGCACCCCTAAGGTTAGCACCCCTAAGGTCAGCACCTGGTTTGATTTCGTAGCCGTTGATTTTCATCGAGGCTGTTTTGCTTTGTGTCATATAGACACTATACAGCGTTTTGAAGGGCTTTGGGGGCTCGAGTGGACACTTTCTCAACTGTCCACTCCTTTCGAATTTTCTTTCCCGACCGCCCCTCCGCATCTGTGGTACATCCGTACCATTCCCAGACCCTTGCGCCGCAAGGGATTTGGCACTGACAAAAATCGTTTTTTCCGCGACGAGGCTCCTCGACGATGGATACCACGTCGGATCCGTCCTCGAATTCGGAAAAAAACTAAACTGTCTACTCGTTCAGAGCTTCCGCAAATATAGCTACAATAATTCCTGTCACGAAGATCACGCACATCAGAACGAGAAGATCAACGCTCCATACTGTCTCGTTCATGACTTAATCCGGTCTTCCTTCATTGATCGCTTCCAGGCGGAGGCGCGTGTCCGTTGAGAGCATGTTAGCACTTCTGCTGGTGAATCTTACCACCGGCCATGCTGGTCGCGAGGATCGAACTCGCCTCCTTCGAATTATGAGTTCGATGCATTCACCAGATTGCTAGACCAGCAAAAAAAAAAGAGGGCCGAAGCCCCCAAATATGTCAGGCGGCGACGGCTTCTACGGTTTCCGCAGGAGCGGCGACGGCATCGCGTTCTCAGCCTCGAGATACTGGATCACGCGTTGCGGAGTGGATGCCTCATAGGGATCGTCGGAGGCATTATCGCGCTTGCCTTCTTCCACGCCGGACCACTCCAGCTCTCCATCATTCACTACGATGGCGTAGCGCCAGCTGCGGACTGCAAAGCCCAGATTGGTCTTCTGCACCGCCATGCCGGCCGCTGCGGTGAAAGCTCCGTTGCCGTCTGGCAGAGCCTTGACTTTGGTGATGCCCAGAGAGTCAAACCAAGCGTTCATCACGAAGGCGTCGTTCACAGACAGGCAGTACACCTCGTCGATGCCGTAGCCCTTGATCTCGTCGTAGGCGGCTTCGAAATCGGGAAGCTGTTGCTCTGTGCAGGTTGGAGTGAAGGCGCCAGGTAGTGCGAATACCGCTACGCGTTTACCGGAGAAGATCTCTTTGGAGGTGCGAGTGACGAACTCGCCGCTCTCGCGGAAGATGAAGTCTACGATGGGAAGGTTCATTTTGTCTTGATTGCTTGTTTGCTCATGAGCGGAAGGATCGTCCCCCCAAGCCCCCGGTGAGATTTGAACTCACGTCATCAGCTTTACAAAAGCTGCGCTCTATCCACTGAGCTACAAGGGCGAAGAAAGGGAACCGAAGTTCCCGTGAATCCATTATGGCATCTACGCGCGAGAGTAACACACGTCGATGTGACCTCTACTCGGGGGAGCTAGCGCCTTGAAGGCAGCGTAAGAGAGGTCTAAGTCCCTCCCACCTACGAAGGGTCCGCGGTCATTGATTCTTACGACGACCGAGCGGCCGCCGTGAGTCACAAGAAGGCGAGTCCCGAAGGGAAGGGAGCGGTGAGCGGCTGTCAACGCGTAGGTGTTGAACCGTTCGCCGTTCGCAGTGGTCTGCCCGTGGAAGCCGTCTCCCATGCCGTAGTGGCTAGCGCCGCTGCAGCGAGCTGCGTGGGCGGGAAGAGGGAGGACAGACAGCACTGTGAGAGCGGACAGGCCAAGCAGGGACTTGAGTTTCAAAGAGAGCATTAAGCTGAGTAGAATTCACCATCCGATTAGCGAAAGAAAAAGTTCCCCATCTCAGGGGCAGTCGCCTCGGCACAGAAGAGTTTAAGGAGCGTTTCACTCCCGAGTCTTGCTCCCAAGGCGTGGGCCTCGTGTCACCCCTCATAACAGCGTCTCGGCTAGCCGAAATGCAAGACTGAGTAATTATACACAAAAAGAGGAAGAGATGAATCTCTCTTCCTCCGGATTCGTCACGGGTGGGTCGCTCAGGCGGCGACGGCCACGCGTTCGAAAGCTACGATGTTGTTGGCGTTTATACCAGAACCCTCCTGCCCGTCGAAAGCCTTTCACCCCCGAGAAGTGGAGATGGGCGGAGTCGAACCGCCGTCCGAACAGGATTGTCGCCCTCGCGGGCGATGGAGAATAGGGGACTCGAACCCCTGGCCTCTGCGGTGCGATCGCAGCGCTCTATCAGCTGAGCTAATTCCCCTGGAGCGGACGAAGGGATTCGAACCCTCGACGTCCTCCTTGGCAAGGAGGTGCTCTACCGCTGAGCTACGTCCGCGAGGTGGAGATAAGCGGACTCGAACCGCTGACATCCTGCATGCCATACAGGCACTCTACCAGCTGAGCTATATCCCCGAGGTCGGAGTAGCAGGATTCGAACCTGCGACATCCTGGTCCCAAACCAGGCGCGCTACCAAGCTGCGCTATACTCCGTGGCGGAAGATGTCGGATTCGAACCGACGGTGCCCGTGAAGACACGCTGGTTTTCAAGACCAGAGCCATAAACCACTCGGCCAATCTTCCTCGTTGTTCGCCGTTCGGCGAATGCTGGTGGTGGGATTCGAACCCGCAACATTCAGTTTCTAAGACTGACGCCTCTTCCGTTGGGCTACACCAGCGTGGCACCGGGACGGGGACTCGAACCCCGAACGACGGTTTTGGAGACCGCTGTGTTACCATTACACCATCCCGATACGCGCCCCGTCGGGGCGATGGTCGCTGCTGGGGTCGAACCAGCGACAGCCTGCTTGTAAGGCAGGTGCTCTACCGCTGAGCTAAGCGACCTGGAGCCACCGGTGAGATTCGAACTCACGACCACACCCTTACCAAGGGTGTGCTCTACCACTGAGCTACAGCGGCGTTGCCATCGTGTCGGAATCGAACCGACTTTCCAACTGCGTTGTCCGCGTGTCCTTACCAATAGACTACCGATGGATGAGCCCCGTATTAGAGGACGGGGCAGGTCATTCTACGTCCCCTGGCCGACCAGACCCCAGAGTAACGCCCTGACCTCGAGTGTGTCAGGGAAAACGTGGGGGAGGGACTCGAACCCTCCAACTCCAGGCTATTTGCCTGACGTGTTACCGTTCGGTGCACTACCCACGAGTGACCCCCAGGTTTGAGTATTGGCAGCGCGAAGCTTACCAAGAGGCTTAGGGGGTGTGCGGGGCGATCAACTCCCCTTAGTGGCCCCATTGAACACGTTAGAACATGGCTCAAGACCAGCCAGAGGTGGGGGCGCGGTTGATGCCACAACCGCCAGCGAGGGTTACTCAACCGGCAGCGTGGCAAGGCGAGAGTGTTAGATTCGAACCAACGTGTCCGGACAATTCCCAAAACCTGGGCTCTCGCTTTGTCCCGTCATCAGAGTGGCCACTCCTCGGGGACAACTGGCGTAGTAGGACTCGAACCTACGACCAAGCAATTAACAGTCGCTCGCTCTACCAACTGAGCTATACGCCATTGTGGCAGGTGGGATCTCGATGTGCGGACCGAATCACCTTTGCTATCACCCAGCCGTGACCGGAGAGAGGGTTGCACTACCTGCGATTGCACCAAGGGCTCCGAAGAGCCCCGGCTACTGCGGCCGTCCGGGCTAATCCCTTTCAGCTACATTTGGAACTGGCGGGGGAGGCCATCCCCCCGGCCTGCCGAAGCAGGACTTAAGCCCGATGCTACACCCGGACGTTTCCGGACCACGCAGAGCGGGAACTCGCACGAAGGACGAATCCTCTGGCGAACCACACCGACAGAGCAGTGTGGGGGTTAGAGGAAGGGGTAGCTCACACGAAGTCACTTATGGATCACGCTTCGTAGCCTTATGGATCCTGCCAGCCTGGCTGGTGGTTAAACATCCCTTCCCACTTCCAGTTTTTGCTACGTCATCCCGTACCTAACTGGCAACCTTCGGGGAGACGTGCCACCGGCATTCCGCTTTATCAGTGCGGCGCGAAGCGGCGAGAGCCCCGAGAGGATTCGAACCTCCATCGGCCCGCAGCGGCGAAACCCGTCTTGTCCAATTAGCTCGGACGGTGCTGTCGAAGACATTATAGAGCTAATCCCTCCTCCGTAAACTTCCGGTCGCGCTGCAGCTTAAGCCACTGAAGCAACTGCTGCATCTGCACGACGGCCGGATCGGCCGGGTCTTCTTGACCCACCACGATGTTCAGAGCGGTGATCGCGAGGTCGTGGTCCTGCTTCGACAGTAAGCTCATGATTCCTCTGAGTCATAGTACCTTGCTCTGCAGCCGCAGTACTCATCCCACAGTCGCTGAGCCTTGCGGATCGTATCTCCCCTAGCATCGACATCTTCTATGTCGTACACGGTGAGCTCGAGCGCGGAGTGAAGCTCCCGGACTAGCTCCTCTAGGTTCTCCACGTAAGTTTCTTTAGTCAGCGGGTGTTGTTGTTCAGTCATTGGTCTCTTGTGGATAGGGCTCTCATTAGTCGTTGCATTTGGCGTTCCAAGTGCTCTGAATCCTCTTCGTTGGCAAGTTGTGCGGCTGCCAGTTTTATAGCTAGCTTTTCATCGGGAATGCCTAGCGCATTAGAAATCGCTTCTCTGATTTTAGAGGCATCGGATCTGCTTAGTACAACGCCCTCTTTTGAAACGGGACCATACGTTCTGATGAAGTCACAGGCGTAGGTGTACGGATAGCGTGAATCAATCATTTTGTCAGTGGGTGGATGTGGTTGTTCGGTCATCGGTTGTTATAGGGGTGCCTGAATTAATCTAGCAGTCGTTCAAACATTGGTCGTCTCCTGTAAATTCTTGTTACTGTCCTGACTCCAGTTCTTTAAGCCTTTCGAGAGCTTCACGGATGCAGCGGCTGTTCGTAACTACGCCTGATGGCTTGTCCATTTCGTCTAACAATCTCAGGGCTTCTTCCGCTGAAACAGGCGGCTTGGGGCGGCGGGCAGTGCGGAGTAGGCTGATACAGACGTGGGGGTAGTGAAACTCCAACCACTCCACGCACGCATCCAGCTCCTCATCCCGAGCTTTCCGTAGCTCGTCAGCGCCACGTTGTTCGTAGTCCCGGCGGGCGGCGCGGACGCCCTCTCTCCAAGCGCATTCTAAGACAACATCGACGTTTTCTGGTTTGTTAAGGATGTCGCCTCCCCACCGGCTGAGGAGGCTAGAAGGTGGGGTGATCGGTTGATTGTTGTTAGTCATGATGAAAAGTGGGATGGACTCATGGTTTCAAGTTCGTTGGCGATGGCAAGCAAGTGATCACGACTTTCTTGTGCGGTAAGCACTGGAATCAGTGTGGTTCCCCATGGAGTTTTTGTTAGCGGAATCGCTTGATCTACGGCAGCTTGCACTGCGGTGGCGGCAATTTCATCAGCAGGGGCCGGACTGATTTCAGTGATGGCCTGTAGCACTGCTTTAGCAGCGGGTGAAAGTTCAGCCATTAACTTGCGCCTCCACTTGTCCCTCCAGCTCCTGCAGGCGCTTCAGTGCGCTGCGGATAGTTGACGCATCAAATCCTAGACCAAAAGCTTTTGTGTCTTTTTCCAATACGCTCAAATGATCTAACGCCTGCTCCCCCAAGCTCGGCGGCTTGGGGCGACGAGCAGCGCGGAGGGCAATCACCTGTCCCAGGTTCTCCCGCTTTCTATTATTCAGCCATTTACAGCACGCATCCAGCTCCTCATCCCGAGCTTTTTGCAGCTTGGCTTCAATGTCAGCGTCACGTTGTTCGAGGCCCCAGCCGGCGGCTGTGATGGCGAGATAATTTGCTGAGGCAGTCACCGATTGACCGCTGGCTATACGGCCAAAGTAATCTTTCAGCCACTGCTCCACCGGCTCAGGGGGTATGGTGAACGGGTGTTGTTGTTGTTCAGTCATCGGTCTCCAGTTGTTGTTGTTGTTGTGGGCGCATCGCTTCTCTTAAGTTTTTAAAAAGACTGTCATAATTAATCTCAGCTACTCCGTCAAAAGAGTATGAGTAGTGATGCAGCTCATCATCTAGCCATGTAATTATCAGTTCAAGTCTGTCTTTACCACCTTTGTCGTAAGCGGCACGCATGTCGTCATGGCGGAAGACAACATCGCCAATGTCGCCAGACCATTGATTTCCGGTGGCGATCACTTCGCACATCTCGTCAGTCAGTGGATGGGTTAAACGATTAGGAAATTGATTGGTCATTTCCAGCCCTCCAGTTGTTCAATGCGGTATTCAAGTTCAAGAATGTAACGATAAAGTTTGTCAAACTTTTCATCATCATCACCTATAGACTCGTAATCAGGTCCAGAAGCAGACCAGTGTACGTGCCAATTTTTTTCTTCAAAGAAATGTTCGTCGTATTTTGCCATCAGTTGCCCTCCTTTTGTTGTTTAATCGCTTCTTTTAGTTCTGAGGTAGCAGGGCTATAGCCAAGAATGCTGGAATACCGAACGACTTCTTTGTCAGTAATCACGTCGGCATAGCTGTAGTAGACAGAGCCACACTCATCGGTGGCAATCGTGTTGCATGTCTCCTTGGTCAATGGGTGTTGTTCAGTCATGAGTTGTTCTCCAGAATGGTTCCTTCTAAGTTAGCACCTTCAAGGTTAGCCTTTCTGAGGTCAGCATCCTCAAGATCAACACCTTCAAGGTTAGCACCTCTGAGGTTAGCACCTCTGAGGTCTGCACCTCTGAGACAGGCACCTTCAAGATCACCCCACCTAAGGTCAGCATCCCTAAGATCAGTACCTCCAAGGTTGGCACTTCTAAGCTCAGCCCACCTAAGGTTAGCATCTCCAAGGTCAGCCCACCTAAGGTCAGCATTCGTCAGGTCAGCTTCACAAAGATCAGCCCACCTAAGGTCAGCATTCGTCAGGTCAGCTTCACAAAGATCAGAACGCCAAAGGTCAGCACCCCTAAGGTCAGTGTCTCTAAGGTTAATACCCCTAAGGGTAGCGTACCAAAGGTCAGCACCCCTAAGGTTAGCACCAGGCTTGATTTCGTAGCCGTTGATTTTCATTGGGTGGTTTCGTTTGTGTCTTATAGACACTATACAAGGTTTTCGAGGGCTTTGGGGGCTCGAGTGGACACTTTCTCAAGTGTCATACCCGTCACCTGTTGGATACATATAAGTCATTTTATCTTCTCTTGGTTCTTGTGGAGATTGTACCATCACCGTTACCGGAACCGTAACCGTGACCGTAACCGGAACCGTAACCGGAACCGGAACCGGAACCGTCACCTACTGGATACATGAAAATCATAACAATACCTAAACAAAAAGAGGGGAAATAATACCCCATTAGTTATCAGTTGCCCCAGTCAGAGGAGACCGGATTAGTGAAAATTACACTTCCAGCGGGGACTTTGACGGGATATGGGCTTTTCTTGAGAGTAACCTTGTTGCTAGTGGGGTTCTCAAGAACTCCGACATATCCAATGCTTTATTTGGAGTCGTTGAGGTAGTAGTGGTGAGCGTTCTCCGCTCTTTTGGAGATGATCTGTTCCATGGCACTTCCGAGAGAGTCCGCTGCTCCCTCGTACTGGTCAATGCCATCTGGGCCATCGTAGAGGACCCAGTAGTAGTGCCCATTGCGGTGAAGGATTTCGATCTTCATTGCGTGTCAGGGTGTGAGAGTTGAAAAAAGTAGTGGCTGCTAGGACCTTCTGGATCTGAACCTTAGTCTCTCCCTCCACAACAATGTTATCATAGGGAGAAAGGATGGCATCCAACCCCGCGTTAACAAGGTCTCGAAGGATGCCAAACTGTTGGTCTGAGAGATGAATGGTGTAACTCATTGGGTCAATCGAAGCGGGAGCCGAGGTCAGGGCCGGGGTTCTCGTGGTGAGCGACGGTCGACGCGATGTCCTTCTCGTCGAAGCAGAACCGCACCATCTTGCCGTCGAGCATGATGTCGTACTGCGTGTAGTCCACGCGGTACATCGGGCAATCCTCCATGAAGCCGCCGGCCATGTACCACTTAGGCTTAGCGACGACCTGGTAGGAAGTGCCGGAGGGTGAGGTGTAGGTGAAGTTGGGTTTCGTTTGTGTCATATAGACACTATACAGCATTTTGAAGGGCTTTGGGGGCTCGAGTGGACAGTTCTTAAACTGGCCTATACGAAAAGATACTCTCGCCACTCCGCGACAGTGCAGTCGTTGAGTGTGAGAAGAAATCTACTAAAAGGAGGCCGAGGTCGATTAAGAAGTTCGACTCCCCACTCTTCGGGAGTACGATCGTCTTTCGTGTTATTGCACGAGTAACAGCAGGCGACGAGATTCTCCCACGTATCCTTTCCTCCGCGTGATTGAGGGATGACATGATCGATCGTGAGATTTCGGTCCGCGCCACAATATTGACACGTGAAACCATCACGTTTCATTATCAGTGTACGACTCGGCTTTTTCGAGTTAATTTTACTGAAAGGTAGCTTAACGTAAGTAACGAGTCTGATAACCTGACGCGATAGCGCCATCGCTTTATTTTTGAGAATAAGAACGATGGCACGTCGTCCGGTGCAAACATTTAGTGGTTCGTAGGATGCGTTGAGAACCAGAACGCTCTTATCGAGAGCTACCGGTGAAACCATATTCACATACCATTGAGAAAATCAGCGATCGCTTCGTTGTACGCGGCTTCGGTCTCGAAAGTCCGACCACCGACGGTGTACGGAAACTTCTTTTTCGGAGCGGGTCGCAGTTCGCGACGGACGTCAAAGGGACGAACGCCTTCCATTTCCGCGATGTGATTGACGAGAGTTGTTTTCATAGTTGTTTTAAGCGATTTTGTTTAGAACTGAGTCGATGTCGGCGATGATGAGGCGAGCCCCTTCCACGCTGAAGTTCGGACGTTTGCCACTTTCGGCCTCGAAGATACGCTCCCGCCATAGCCGGCGATTCTCGAGAAGGGCTTCCCGAACGATAGTAGCTTCGTGTCCTTCGAAAGAAATGTTGTTTTTCATCTCAAACGTCGTGGAGAAATTCGTTTACGTCCTCACTGTCAGGATCCGCGCATCCGAGATAAAAGGCGGTGAAGAGTTTCATAGCATCTACATTTCCGAATTCGACTTCGAGAATCGGACAGCCGTTGGGAGCGTAACCGGTGTGACGAGCACCGACGATCATCGAGTCGTCATCGAGTTGGATTTCATCGAGAATGCCCGCGAATCCTCCCCAGACCGATTCACAATCGGTGCAATTGATGTCGTACTGGACTGTGAGGTTGTTTGTCATTTGTGGTTTCGTTTGTGTCATATAGACACTATACAGTGTTTTGGAGAGCTTTGGGAGCTCGAGTAGACAGTTCCCTAAGCGTCACACTTCTTCGGAACCGATGAGGAGCGATACTGCTTCGAGACAAGTACTCACTGCTTCTTGATAGCCTTGAGCGTAATCGCCTTCAAAATCGTCT
>Ga0233444_10004080_pt1 | contig 14121 bp, 5 predicted proteins | sample SI_124_October20_6_FD_182792 | JGI IMG/M metagenome (GOLD analysis project Ga0233444, IMG submission 182792) | Seawater microbial communities from Saanich Inlet, British Columbia, Canada - SI_124_October2016_10_MG | ecosystem: Environmental > Aquatic > Marine > Inlet | place: Canada: British...
GCGGCGGTGGCGGCGGTCGCGGTCGAGGCGGTGGTCCAGCAGCGGGGGGTCCCCCCGGAGGCGGTGGTCCAGCAGCGGGAGGTCCCCCCGGAGCGCATAACGCGGGCGACAATGATCCCGAGGTTCAAAACATGTACAACATCTTCAACGGTGCACCGTTGGTTGCAGGCGGCCCGCCGGCGGCGAACGCAGACGGTGGCGCCGCAGACGGTGGCGCCGCCGGCGCGTCCGTGGTCGACGAGGTCTTTGCGCGCCTGCACCGGCTGCGCCTGTCATAACCTTGTGTCGCCGTGTTAGTGGTTGAATACCGTCAGAGAGTGTGTGTTTTGTTACACGCGCGCGTGCTACGCGCACGCGCGTGCACATGACCACCGAACACCAAGAGTATGAAGCGTTTGTAGACAAGACGGTCAAGCAGCTGAGGTCGAGCCTCAAGATTGATCACACGTCCAAGAAGCGAAAAGTCGCCAGCCTTTTGGAATCGCACGTCATTAATACAAACGAGTCGGCCGCGGAGCGCGTCATACGCAGCCGCTTCCTGCTCGGCCACGACGACGATGCCTATTTGCGCACGGGCCTGTCGACGCTGTGGTCGACGGCGCCTGACGACGACACGGGCCTCGAGCTGTCGCCGCCTGGTCTATACACACCTGACGCCGTCGACGGCATCCGCTCGGGGCTCGTGAGCGCGCTCAAGCGCAAGAATCGCGCCATGGAGCGCAACGCGCCCGCCAACCTGGCGGCGCTCGTGCCGGCGCTCAAGCTGCTGGTGACGCTGCCAAGCGTCGCCCAGGCGCTCGCCACTGACGATGACCAAAGGGCAAAGCTAAAGGCATTGTTGGAGCACAACTGGTCGGACGCGGCGAAGCAGGATCCCAAGACGCTGGGGCCGCTGCGCACTCAGCTGCTCGAGTTTTTAGGCAAGCTGCACAAGTGGCTGAGCAGCCTGCGCAAGGACGGCGGCACGGAGCCGGACATTGCGCAGCTCGTCCTGAAGGCGGTGGAGGAACAGGCACAGGCGCTCAAGGCCGCGGAGGCCGCGCGAGCACAGGCGGAAGCGGACCAGCGGGCCAAGCAACTCGAATGGCTAGAAAAGGATGCAACCTGCAAAAATGCGCTCAGTCAGTTGCAGCAGGTGAAGCGCAAACTGAATGCGTACAAGACGAGCACCAGAGAGGACGAAACGAAACGCGAGGACCTGGAAAAGGCCGTGGCGGGGCTGAAACTGTCCATCGAAACGCAACGAAAGGCACAACAAGAGCGACAGAAGTTGGAGGCAGAGGCCAACACGCGCGAAAAGGAGTTCTTTCAGTCCATCCTGGACACCATGCTTGGGTCGGGCACTCCCAATTCGGATGATGTCGCATACGCAGGCAAGCTTGCGACGCTGTTTGCGCGGGTCGCAGTCACGGGCATGGCGTTCGTGGCCACCAACTCGTACGAGATCTTTGAGTGCTGGTCGTCGACTGAGGCGGTTCGCCTCGCCGCGACCGCGCGTAGGGACGCCGAAGCGCTCGCTGCAGATCCTGACGTACTGGAACGGTGCACAGCCATGAGGAAGAAGGCCAAGCGCGGTGTCAACACGGAGGAGTACGAACTGCTCTGCATCAACCTCATGGCGTGGAGGCTCATGCAGACCAAGGGCAAAAATCAGCAACTCGCCATGCTCAAGGACGTCAACGACAATGAGCTAAAATACTTCATACCGCTCGTGAAGGGTGTCGCAGACAGGCTCGAGGCCATGCAAGCCGGTGGCGGGGTCATGGATCGCGTGAGCAAGGTGCTTGCGGATTGGTACTCGCTCTCGGACACGGTCGCGTGGCAGATTGGCAGCCAAGGCGACCTGAAGTACCTGTACGCCACGCCCGCGGACGTCGAAGCCGAGCGGGCGCACCGCGACCTTTTCACCAAGGCGCTGCAGCTGGCCCTCGGCATCGGGGTGGCGGGCGCCGTACCTGGGAGCTCCGCGGCATCGGCGCTCGCGGGCAAGGCGCGAGCGTACTTTGGTGGCGATGCATGGGAGTCCATTCGGACGACGCCAGACACTCTCTACGATGCGTGCATGAGCCGCGAGCGCAGTGGGTATGACATGCTCATCCCCGGACTGCGCGCGATTGGTGGCACCGACACCATGAACGCCGCCTTGGCGTTGAAGTGCTACGAGCACAACACCGCGACAAATCCGGATGCGCGACGCGTGATGCTGAATGCTGTGGGGCAACACGCTTCGTCGCCAGTCACCAGCTACACCTTCAACTACGCGGCACTGCAGGCGCAAGCCTCCACAGATGACGACTTCATGGTGCTGCTCAACGGTGTCCTAAACATCGACGCCGCCAATCCGCTCGTGAGATATGACAATCAGACTGGCCACTCGCACGCGCTGGCGCCACACGACAGTGTTCTGAACGAAGTCAATCGCGAGATTATGCCGACGTTTGCAGCAAACGCGCTCGTACGCATTGCCGGCTGGGAAAGCGGGCTGGTGCAATCGATTGCCGAGCGAGTCAACAAGCCGCGCTTCTTGGACGCGATGAGCACTGTCACTGGGATCGACGACCCCAAAACGCTCATGCGCGCTGAGAGCAATGACCATTGCATCGTGGCACTTGTGGTCGGTGCATCGGTGCGCCTCGACGTGTCTGACCGCATGGCCATCATCGCCAACGTGACCACCGCGCACGTGAAGGCGACGCAGATCGCCATGGAGCGGACGAGGGTGCGCTCGCGGTTTCTACACGTGGCGCGTGGACCCTTTGATGGCGCGCCAGTGTCGTTGCCGCAGACCTTTGACCGGGTGCTGGTCGGCTCCGATGTGATGATCCTGACGCGCGTGCGCATCGACTACATGGTCGTGTCGCTCGAGTCTCTCCTTGAGAAGACGCCTGGGTGGACCTTGGACGGCGGCACGCACTTGCGCGTCCAGAGCCTGCTGGCATCGCCTTCGTTTTTGCAGCTGTACGACGACCCCATCACGAGCACGCTGTCGGTGGAGAAGGTGATGAGCGCGCTGGGCCGTCCGCCAGTCGGCGGCGCCTTGGGCAGCACGCTCCTAAACGACTTGCCGGTGCAACTCTTGGGCGCGCCCCTCTTTCGAAACATCGCCGTGACAGTGGAGCAGTTCAACGACATCCGCTCCGACGCGGTGGCGCAACTGACACTGAGCAATCCCAAGGCCATGGACAACATGCTGTACAAGTTAAAGACACAGTGTGAGCAAAACAAGCAGGGCGATCAATTGTGCATGCAAAGCGGCCAGTACGGCGAGTGGATGCCGCGAGTACCCTTGCGTACACAATTGGCGTCGCTCTCGGGACAGGCTGCGCGGTATTTTGAGATGGCGCTGCCCATTGCCGGCTTCCTCACTGCCGCCGTCCAGGGTAACGCGCTTTACCTCCCGCTTCCTAACCAGTTCTACATGCAATCCGCTATCGACGACGACGACCTCTCGGACTGGGTCGTCGCGCGCGGGCTCGTCGGTCAGCGCGGACCCGCGTGCACAGCCGTCAAGGCGCCGGAAGGCGCCGACAAGGATATCAAGCAAATCGACCGCGAGGCCGACGCGACCATTGCGATGGTTGACGCCCAGCTGGCCTACGCCCTACCCTCCCCCGTGGCAATAGGCAAGCTCATGCCACACCTCAAGTCGCTGCTGGACGCCACGAGCGACCCCACGGCCGCAGAGGTGAACGCCGCGCTCGCGGCGCTTCCTGCAAGCGCCACGACCACCACCACCACGGTCGCCGAGGTGCTTGCGGTTTTCGACGGTAACTATGCCGTCATGGGCCCGACCGCGGCCGCCGACAATGACGACCGCGGTGGCATCGAGGTGCCACATGCCGTGCGCTGGCTGCCCACGGCCGATGCGGCGGGACGCAGCGTGGCGCGCGCCGCGGCGCTCGAGCACGTGGCGGCGCGCTGCACGCAGCTGGCCGAGGCGCCCGACGCTTCCGAGGGCGTCAGGGCGGCGCTGCGCGAGGCAGCCGCCACGCTCAAGCTTGCGCAGATGGCGCCGCTCTACGCGACGCGCGAGGCGGTGGCCTACGGCGAGCACAGTAGTGGCTGCTGCCGGCCTTTGGAGACAAAAACTACGACGCTCGTGACGCGCCCGTGCGCCATCGTGCGCGGCACGTTGGCCATGCCCGTCAACGCTGGCGTGGCGCACGTGGACAGCGAGCAGCGCATCAAGGGTGACACGCAGCTGGACGACGCCAACAATGCCAAGCAGGCGCTGGAAGAGTACATGTCCGCGACGCGGAGCGTGCGCGCGCAGGCGCGCGCTCAGGGCCTCGACCCGAGCGTCTACGTGGCGCCGCCGCCCAAGGCGCTGCGGTTTCAGCGCGCGTCTGCCGCCGCCACGGGCGTCGCGCTCGCGTCGGGCATCGAGGTGACGGAGCGCTGCAGTCCGCACGACTTTACGGCCGCCAACTGGCTGCGCATCGTCAACCGCGCCATCGTGGCCACCAACTCCCTGCACGTCGAGACGGACCAACCAAGCGCCGCAAACCGCGTGGAGGGAATGCTCACGGCTCTCCAGGGCGAAGGCGTCACGGCCGAGAGCCGGCGCGACGGGCTGTGGAATGAGTTTCGCCGCAAGCTGGGCATCTCGGGCGACCGGCTGTGGGACTTTGTGCGGCTCATGTCGGGCGCCGTGGGTGGCGACGTCAACGAGCTGATCACAATGGCCGACGAGGCCACGATGCGTGCGACCAAGGCCATTCAAGAGGAGCGCCTGGCCATTGCCAAGCGCGTTTCGGATATGCAGGCAAAAATTGTCGAGACCATCGTCGGCAGCATGGCCAAGGAGTCGAAGCTCGCGTTTGAAAATGACGGCAACCAGTTTGTGGTCATCGACGCAGAGGCCAAGAAGCGTCTCAAGGACCTGCAGAGTGGCCAGCTGGGCGTGCCATTCTTCGAGGCCAACGTGGCCATGCGAAACCTCCAAAACGACGATGAGAATGCAGAGAAGACAACGCTGTCGCAGCTGCTCTCGGGCCTGTCGCAGGTGGGCAAACAGCTGCAGGAGTCGCTCGAGCAGACGCTGACGCGTCCGGGCCCGGTGAGCGCCTCGCTCGCGGACCTGTCGCACCCTGCCAACTGCTACTTTGTCTCGCTGCGACCGGACGCCGTCGCGGCCATCCGCATCGCGCACGAGCGCATGAATGTGGAGCTGGGGCTGCGCGGCGCCGGCCGGCGGCTCAGCCTATATGAGGTTGTGGAAGGCGGCTGCTCGATGCTGACGACGCGGTTTGCTGAATTTGCGGGGCACGTCTTGGTCCAGGCGCGCTCGACGACGGGCATTTCTGCCATGTACGTGGCTCCGCAGGCCATGCACACCAACGCCATCCAGGCGCGCATCGCGCTCGAGCGGCTCGTGCACGGCGCGGGCCTGTACGGCGCGTACGTGAACAGTCCCAACTGGGACAAGCTCACCGACCAAACCGCCGACGTCCAACAAGAACGTGATCGGCTGATGGACGCGGGCAGCCAGGTGCAGGAGCACACCGTCGGGCGGGTAATACGGCAGGCCATGCGCGGCCCGGCGGCGCCGGCGGAGCGCTTCCTGAATAGAGGACAGTGGCGGGTGATGAACCTGCCTTCGAGATAAGTGCTCGCCTTTGACGTCGGACCCCACCTGTACCACCCACCCCATATGCTCGCTTTTCTAAATGTGGCCACAAAAAGCACTTTTGAATTCTAAAGTTAGCTGCTTTTTTCGAAGCGTTCTTACTTTTTCTGCGGCCGGTGCACTCGCTGCGGCAGATGAATCTCGTGGTGATCTCGCGTGATTGTGCGGAGATCCATCTGCCGCAGCGAGTGCACCGGCCGCAGAAAAAGTAAGAACGGTGCAAAAAAAGCAGTTAATTTTAGTATTCAAAAGTGCTTTTTCAGGACACTTTTAGAAAAGCGAGCACTTACTCGCGCTACGGCCACCGTCCCGGTGCTTACTTGCGCAGTGGCGCGGCGCCGGACGCCGAGGCGTACGTCTCCGGGTAGTCGAGGCCTTCCATGAGAGGGTCGCGCTTCTCCAGGCGCTCGCGCTGTTCGTCGAGCCGCCGGCGCTCGGCCGCCACCGCCTCCGGGTCGAAAGCCTCGTAGGCCGGCGGCTGCGGCGGCGGGTTGGGGCCGTCGGCAATGTCCTCACGGCACTGGCGTGCAAACGTCACGAGGTCGAGCATCGGTGCCTCGCCGGCGCCCAGGCGCCGGGCATTGATGCGGAAGAAGCTCGCAATCATGAGCGCGTGCTCATTCATGTAGTGGGCGATATTCTTGAGCGTCCACGCGGCCATCGCGCCGACGTAAAGCAAGCTTGTTTTGTCTTCGAAGTTGCCAGGATGGATGTCAAAGCCCGCTAGCATGGCTTTAATGACAGAATAAGACGTCTTGCTGTCGACATTTGGACCTCCCGCAACTGCTAAGGTGCGTGCCAGCATGGCTCCTGGAAGCATGATCAGCTCAACCAGGTGCTCTAGCAACACGTGAAACCGAAAGGTCGGATTGGTTGCGCCCAGTCTGTTGATTTCGTCTCTCTGGAATTGGTCGAACCTTTCCATCCTCTGTTGGTGCGACCCAAACCGCCCGTCTCCAAAGGCCATCTGCCACAAAGTATCAAAAATTGCATTGACCCCCTCCAAATCGCTACAAGGGACTTGTTCTTCACGATACATTTCCCAGTATTTACACTGCTTCTGCTCCCTTGAAAGATCGTAAGCCAAAGAACGATGTCGTTGGTCGGAGGAGAACCGCTCCCCATCAATCATAGGCTTCATTGCCTCATTGAGGCTGTTGCACAGCGTTGGAAAGTTTTCCATTGCGCGGATTTTGTCGAATGTATCCATCTGGCTGAAAGGCTTGTTGTTCCCCATCCACACGTTGTACGCATCAGTGGGTCGCTTGTGGCAAAAATCGCCAAGAGCATTACTGGCTTTTGCGTACATGCTCATTAGAATCTTGTTGGGCACGTCGGCGTCCACCAGCGCGCCCACGACGGCAGAGACCACAGCCACTCCGATGGCGTAGTAGCCGTCGTAGGCGCAGGAGTCGGGATCAAACCCGCGCGGCAGGCACGCGCCCGTGGGCACGAGGCTCGTATTCTTGAGCGAGCGCGTGAGCCCCGACTCGTCGTCCTCGGCGGTCTTTGCCATGCCGGCGCGCAGCACGGCATCGAGCCGCGCCGGCGGCCGGCTGGCCGTCGCGACTTCTGGCGGCCGCCACGACATGCCGACCTTGCCTACTCTACTGCGACGACGCCGCTAGATATCCCCGGCGGCCCCAACGACTACCGGGAAACGCCATGGCCGCGGCGGCGGTGGTGGCCGAGGCCGTGGCCGAGGAGGTGCAAAAGGAGACAGAGGAGGAGCGCGCTGAGCGCCGTGGCGAACTGGCCACCGAGGGCAACATAGTGGCCGCGTGCTGCATCTTTGCCTCGTCGATTGCTCTTGACGCGCTCAACGCCTTGCCGACCACAATCGTGGCAGACGTCCCGACCTCTCTGAGGACGACCTCTCTCATCCTCGTCGGTTTGATCGGCGCGCCGCCCGTCGAGACCAACTACCTCTTCGAGCAGCGCGGGCTCGCGTGCATCCTCTTGGTCGCCGCCTCCTGGGTCGGCCTGCACCACGGCGGCTCGAACGCACGCGTCGCAGATGCTGTTTATACATTGTTCGGCGGCTGGTCCGCCGTCGGATTGTTCGGCTGGTCGGGCCCGCGCGCGGGCGAGAAAGGCCACGACCCCCGCGAGCGCCGCGAAAACGTCACGGCGCTCTCGGCGGCCTTCTTGGGCTACGCCGGCCTGCGCACGACGCGCGCGGGCATGACGCACGCCACAGAGGCCATCTCCTTCACCATGAGCCACGAGGACGTCACGGCGCGTGGCGTCGCGCTCGCCGACGACCTCGTGGCCTCAGCTCTCGTTTTCGGCGGCCTTCTCTGCGTGTGCGCGGCCGTCTTCGTGCTCTCAAGCCATGACACAATCTACCACCGCGGCTGCGCGCCCATATGCGGCACGATGGGCATGTTGTCGGTGCTCGTCTTCACTGCGGCCTTTGTGGTACAAATTGCCGTCTACGCACGCATGGACGACATCGATCTGCTCTTCAACGACGCCTCCTGCGTTGGCGACGCCGACGTCTGTTCTGAGGCTTACCGGGCGCGCCGCTTCTACGCGGCCAACGGCTCGCCCGCTGTGCTGTGGGCGTGCGCCGCGGGGCTCACGTTGTTTGCCTTCCCCTACGACCGGCGCTGCCGCACCCGACGGGACTATTTCGCCGCGCGCGACGATCCCACCGGTCGTCGCGTGGCCACGGCCAGCGGCTGGGTGGCCATCATCGCGTCTCTGGTGGCGCTTGGGTGCGTGCTGCTCTTTGCAGACGCCGCAAGTTTCCTGGCGAGCGTCGAGGTCATGCTACTGTACTTTTCCATCCCCTTGGCGTGGTTTGGCGAGTCGTGGATCGCGTGTGGATTGCACGCGGGCGGCATCGCCGTCTACACCGCGTCGCGTCTGGGCGGCCCACTGGGCTACGATCTGGCATACCTCACGCACTGGTTTGTCGCGACCACTCTGCTGATCACGGTGCTGCTCGCGCTGACCACGGGCATCTCGGAACTCTTGTACAACAGCTGGTGCTCCAAGGGTCGCTACATCGAGTGGATCGAGACGGCCACGGCGCTGCTGTTGGTGGCTCTGGTGTCTATGCAGCTGCTGTTGACGATCGCTTCGCTATCGCTCGGTGCCGGCTACGACGGATCGCGCGTCGCCGACGCGCGCACGTGGCGACAGACGAGTTTTGAGTGGGCGTCGCAGCACTGCATCTCCTTCTTCTTTGCGGCGGCGCTCGTGGGCGGTCGGTTTGAGACGCAGAATCCGTCCATAACGCGGTGGCTGCTGCGCCTCTTTTGGTTTGGGGTGCCAACGCTGCTGGTGACGCTCTGGCTGGGCACCCTCGTCTTTTTTCAGGACGAGATACCTTACATGCGCGTGGGCGAGCCCGTGCCAATTGCGATTGCAACGTTTGGCGCCGCGGTGCCGTGGGTGGTTGTAGGCGTCGTGTTGTGTTGACGGATTGTGGCTTGCGTGCGCGGTGCGTATTGGCTTGGCACACCGTGGCCATGGCAAAGGGCAACCCGGAGGCTGCGCTGGTAGGCCTTAAGATGCACGTGCAAAATGTCCAAGGCGAGGGTGTATCGTCCTTGCGGTAATGTAATGCTAATAAACGACGCATGCTGTCGATTTGCTGCTCGCTTTGCACACACACACACACACGCGGTTACGATCCCTCATCGTCCGTCTCAACCGCTTTCGAATAGGTCCACAGTGGTATTCCGCGCTTTTTGCGGGCCTGCGCATACTCTTCCGACAGGAGCTTCACAAAGCGCGTGATGAATCCCACAGGGTTGGTGGTCTCGTACGCTTCAATGGTCTTCTTCATCAACGCCGCGTCCGCATAATTCTTGAGCATGAAGTAAAACATGCGTCGCAGCGTGGCGTGAAACCTCTGCTCTGAGGAAATACGCATCAAGGACTTCTGTGTGTACCTTTCCGTCGCGGCTTGCATGTCCCGACCCAGCTGCTCGCAGAGGCTGCCCTCGGTGTGCTGCATGTCATTCCAACGGCTCTCCATTTGCGACGCCAAAAGGCTAAACGTTGCCACGTGCTTCCTGTGCCACGCTGCCAGCTCATTCAAAAAGAGCAGCGTGTTGATGAAAAAGATGCAGGTGAAAGGCGTTTGCCGCGTGGGACTGTTCCGGTTGGGCTCCGATGCATAATCGGCCCCAAAGTCAATCACCCGAACCTCGTAGCCCATTCCATCCTTGCTCGGAACACGCCGGGCCACCATGTTCCACATCTTGTTGTCGCCCATCAAAAAGCCGGCTTTCGAGACGTCAGAAATGTGGTTGCCGACCTTGATTTCGATAAACTCCTGAGCCATGCGCAACGTACTGGGATCCGTGTGCACATTGGGTAGGTCGTCGAGCAGCAACCGCAGTGGTATCCAGCCGTCTTCAAAGATGTACCCGTAGCTGCGTCCAACGGTGGTGGCTTCTTGCTGCGAGATGACCTTCATGGGAAACGCGGCATACACGGGCGGGGCCAGGTTTTGTTGCGCGGCACGCAGCGTCATCAGCAACTCGTCGCGAAAGCCCCTCGTGTTGTCGTAGTCGTACTCATCTTCATCATCGGCTGTCGACGCCTTTGGGGCGCGAATGCCAACCGTTTTGGGCAACATCCAGTTCTTTGACGAGGTCAACGCAAACAAGATGCTTCGGAGTGCAGTCGCCCACATGCTCGTGTCGTAAGGGCGCACATTCTTTTCAAAGCAGTTGCTCGAGCCGCACGCTTTTGACTGATTCCACGCGATGGGCTTGTTGCCAAACCGCTTACGCAGCCGCTTCAGGGCATTGTAGGCTGGAACGCTTAAAAATTTCCGATAGATTGGGTCCAACCACTTTAGCTTGGAATCGGGTTGAATGCGCAGGTAGTGGATTGGCGCGCCATTGCCATACGAGGCAAACATGTGACGATTGGGTGGCTCGTCCCACTCCAAGGCTTCGCGAAAGAGAAACTCGTAGTCGGACTCGGGCAACTCGCAAAGCTTGTCACAGGGGTACAACGAGTTGAGTCTTGAAAGGACGCGTTTGGGTTCGACGTCATCGCGCCTTTTCAAATAGCGTTTGTAAGCGTCGTCCTTTTTCGGTTCGATGTCGTCGAGCTCCTGGACTTTGTGATTGACGTCGTTGTGCGTAAAGCTATCCTTCATTGGAACTGTGCCGGGAGCAGTCGGCACTGGGCCTGTCCATTGTAGCCAAGGAGGAATAATAGGCAGAGCGCTTGCAGGAGCCGCAGGGCCTGGCACGTCTGTGGACGATGAACCGGGTGGTGCGGGCGGCGACGGCGGCGGCGCGGGCGGATCGACTCGTTGTTGTTTGGGCGGTGGGGCGTCTACGAAGTCGTCCGCCTCAAGAGTGTCGACCGACGTTGGCACCTTGCGGTGGCGCAGGGTGAGTCGGCCCAGGTTGGGCAACATTGGGCCAACCGCTACTTGGAAGGTTACGTGTGCGGATTATTTGCTGCGTGCTTGGCGCAGTTACCACTTTAAAACCCTACCCGCCTCACTGTCCAATCCTTCCAAGGTCCTGAGGCCGCGCTGGACACCGGCCAATGTAGGTGTTTGCTTTTTTTGTCGCGTGGTTGAAATCAGCACTTTGTGCTGATGTATTGCTCGCTTTTTTCGTCGCGCGAACTACCCGCGGAGCTGCCCGCGCAGCGGTAAGGCGGTAAGGCGGAGCTCGCTTTTTTCGTCGCGCATTCCCCTCACTTGCCAGAGGAGTGAGGGGAATGCTCGCTTTTTGCGTCGCGCACTGCCTGCACTCCTGTGACAGGAGTGCAGGCGCATGCTCGCTTTCGCTCGCGCGAGCGAAAGCGAGCGCAAGCGCGAGCGCGGGGTCTGCCGGCGGCTCCCCTAGATCTCGCTTGAGGCCGCTTGCGGTGCGCGAGGATTACTCTGGGCATGCAAACCCGATACCATGTCTTCCAAGCCCGCCGCCAAGCCCGCCTTCACCGTCAAGGGTGCCGACCCCAGCAAGGACACCGCCCCCGCCCCGGCCCGCACGGCCAGCACGTCTGGTCAGAAGATTGTCATGCTCGGCGAGATGGACATTTCCAAGTTTCGCCTCGGAACCGAGCTGAAGAAGGGCAACAACGGCGACAAGTACGTCGAGCTCTTTTACAACGACTCGCGCTTCACCTACGAGGTGTGCAAGCTGCCAAACTATGCGCGGTGCCCGTTCAAGGCGGGCCCGTACAAGAACAAGGAGACTGGCCAGGAGCAGGGCAGCGGGTGGAACATCCAGGTGGAGATTACGCAGGAGCAGCTGGCCAACTACAACGAGTTCGAGACCTGGCTGATTGAGGGCTGCAAGAAGTTTATGCACGAGGCCTTCCCACCAAAGAACAAGTCGGCGCCGCCCATCACCGAGGCCGAGTTTGCGCGCAACTTCAACTCGCTCGTTCGCGGCGCCGACGTCGAGAAGGGCTACGCGCCGCAGATCCGCATGGCCGTGCAGCACGAGCCCGTCGACGCCAACGGCAACCCGCGCACCATGCCCAAGATCTTCAAGGCGCACCTCAAGGAGAACCTCAACACGGGCAAGAAGGGCATCACCAAGCCGATTGCCGGCACCATAAACGACCTCGACCGTGGCTCGGCCATCGTGCCCGTGGCGGCGCTCTCGCGCGGCGTCTACTTTGGCGGCACCGGCTGGGGCATCAAGATGCCCCTCTCGACCGCATACGTGCTGACCAACTGCGCCAGCTCCAACGGCCCGTCGGTCGACACCTCAGGCGTCGAGATCTTTGACGAGGAGACACCAGAGGATGACAACGTCCAGGTGAAGCGCCAGCGCGTTGAAGAGCCGTTTGCTGGCGGTGACCAGTTTGAGGATGGCCTCAACGAGGCGCAGGCGCTGCTCACGTCCTCGGCCTGAGCGCACGCCAATTGCAGAGGGAAACGCGTCACGTGGCGATGACACTTTTTTGGCAAGCTGGCGCACCGAGGGCTTGCGTAGCGTAGCGTGGTGCGTATTTCTGCGCGCGTGTGTGTGTGTGTGTGTGTGTCGCGCTTGCGCTCGCGCGCAAGCGCAAGCGCACGTGCGCTTGCGTTGTGCGCGAGCGTGTAAACCAAGCTTTGATCGCTAAGGGACAGCGCCAACCCCGATTCTAAATTTTGCTAAACCCCTCCACAATGGCTGACGGCTTGGGCATGGTGTCGGGTTCGGACGACGAAGACGACCCGGTGGCGTCGGGCGACGAGGGCGAAGTTCCCGCTCCGCTGCCACTCTCGCTCCTGGCTACCGACAGCAGCACAAAGCCTGCGTCGCCCAGCAGCAGATCACCTGCCGTCGCCACGGCCAATACCAATGACGATGGTCCCGCAAAGGCGGCGACGAGCGCTGCGTCTTTGGTAACAGATGCGTCCAAGGAGACTGCTGCGACGACTGCTAATAGTGCAGTGGAGGACAGCGATAGCGACGACGACGCCAAGCTCACGACACCCAACCAGATGCCGCCGCACAGGCCGCTCAACGAGCCCGCTGCCGAGGTGGATACGGCGGAGCCCTTTGACGCGGCCAAAGCGGCGGAGATGGCGCGCAAAGGCGTTGGAGAGGGAGTGCAGTCCATGTCCGCGTCTGCCGCTACTGGTGCGTCGTTGCCGGCGGCCGCGTCGGAGCGTACTCCTGGCGTGGTAGACGACGCGCTGCGTGGCCTCGTGCTCATGCTCAAGGGCGAAAAGAATGACAGTCTCTGCAAGGTGCCAATGTGCCAATGCATGCACGGTCTCGTAAAGGATGACGACGGCAGGACGTGGCCTCCGTACGAGATCACGCTTGCCGAGGCGCGCCAGAGCCAATTTAATCGACAGACGTGGCTCTCGGTGCACATGCAAGAGGACCCGACCCGGCTCTTCAACACAATCCTCTTCTTCAACGTTGGCGACCCCTTGCCAGATCCGAGCTCGGTGACTGCTGTGGATCTCGATTTCAATGCCAACTACAAGCTGCAGGCTATGCTCCCGGGCGTGCTTGTCAACCCCGACGACAACGCGGACGCGGCCAAACGCATCGCCGAGTACAACGAGACCATCGGATCTACCGAGTGGACCTTTGCCATCCCTGTTCCGGCACAATTCGTCAAGAGCATGTACAAGCAGTTTAAGCATGGACTGCCTTCGCTCTACAACCCGCTGACAAACGACAATGTCAAGTTTCAACTGTTTGACAAGGTCGAAAACCAGTGCTCGCGCTACCCACAGCACTGGAATCTCGTCGTGGACAAGAGCCGCGAGGGCCAGGCCAACGCCGCCGCTGCCAATGGCGTCAACAGCCGGAACAAGCGCGCGGCTACGGGGGGCGAGGAGGGCACCCGCAAGCGCGCCAGTACCAAGCCGGCTCCCACTTCCACGGTCTCCACAATTCCCGTCACCACTGCGGAGGCCGAAAAGCAGACCACCGAACCAACCGTGGAGGGGCCGCCACAGTCTCCGCCGCAGCCGCACCTGGCCAACATCCAGACCACGCTGCGCTTTGGGACCGCCACCAACGCGACCCTCGTCGCCTCCAGCACCG
>Ga0233444_10004084_pt1 | contig 14112 bp, 10 predicted proteins | sample SI_124_October20_6_FD_182792 | JGI IMG/M metagenome (GOLD analysis project Ga0233444, IMG submission 182792) | Seawater microbial communities from Saanich Inlet, British Columbia, Canada - SI_124_October2016_10_MG | ecosystem: Environmental > Aquatic > Marine > Inlet | place: Canada: British...
TTCTGATCTTTATTGCTGTTGGTAATTACGCAGGTCGTAAAGTTAAAAACCTCGATGATTACTTTGTTGCGGGACGTCAGGCTCCGACGCTGCTTATTATTGGAACATTGGTCGCGAGCCTCATGAGTACCACGGTCTTTATGGGTGAAGCCGGCTTCACCTATGAAGGGCAACTAGGACCCTATTTGTTGCTGCCAGGTATCACGGTGACCGGTTATATCTACGGGGCGCTTTTTTTTGGTACCTATCTACGACGCAGTAAAACTACCACGGTCGCAGCTTTCTTCGGCGAGCGCTTTGCCGATCCGGGTTTACAGCGAATCGCGGGCCTAACTGTAATTATAGGTTTAGGCGGCTATCTGCTAGTCGTTACACAGGGGGCGGCGCTGCTAATTGCTGAATTAACCGACATCAGTTACGTCGCTGCGGTCGCTATTGCCTGGTTGAGCTACTCAATCTTTACCCTTTATGCCGGATCACGGGGCGTGATCCTTTCCGACACCCTAATGTTTTTACTGTTCACCGGTGCCACGCTTTTTTTTGCGGGATACCTTCTCGATGAATTTGGCGGCATTCAGCAGGCTATAGAAGACTTAACTCGACAAGATGTAAAACCCGGTCTGACAAGTTGGCATGGAATTATTGGTGAAGGAACCAGCTGGCCCACTCCCATCGACTTCTTAATTTGGTTTGTGGTTATCGATCTTTCTTGGAGCTTGGTCTATGCCGTTAGTCCGTGGCAGTCCAGTCGCCACCTTATGGCGAAAAGCGAGCATGTGGTGTTACGCGCCTCGATTTACACATGCGTTGTAGTGATTTTTCTGCAAATTCTTATTTATGGGATTGGCGGATTTATCAATCTGGCCAACCCAAATATAGATCCTGTGGAAACCGTATTGATTTGGGCTGCAACGCATCTCGTGCCCTCTTTTCTCGGTGCATTACTGGTTGCAGGTATCGTCGCCGCAGCGCTCTCCTCAGCCTCCACGTTTCTCTCGCTAGTAGGTTTTAGTGTCAGTCGTGACCTCATGCCCGCTCGACAGACCACAAGCCTAGGCGTCACCCGCATGGCAATGGGTGCGGTTAGTGTCATCGTTTTAGTGTTCAGTATCTTGATACCACCCAACGTATTTTGGATAACTATTTTCATTGGTACGGTATTCGCCTCAAGCTGGGGCCCGGTTGGCCTACTGAGTATCTGGAATAAATCGATTACCGCCCGGGGTGCGCGCTGGGGTATGTTGTCGGGCCTTGCGGGCAATATCATCCCCGCTGGCCTGAACTATCTAGGCTTGATCAGTCTTCCCAGTTACTTTGAGCCCGCCCTACTCGGTATTATTGCGGCACTCATCGGTGTCTGGATGGGTTCTAGAGGACAGTCACCTTCAGGATCAGAAATCGCATATCGCGCGAAGCTGCACACAACGCCTAGTGAAGATCTAAGTGCGAAAGAGACTCGCATGACTCTTCTGGCCCCTGTGCTACTCGTTGGTTATGGATTAACAATGCCTTGGCTGTTATTGCATTACTACGTCAGGCCTTATCAAACTGCGGCGGGGTTTTTACACACTGGTGGCGCCTTAAATTGGGAGCGGCTAGAGCCCTGGTTCGCCTTGGGTCCTGCGGTGCTGCATATACCCTTGGGGATACTGGCATGGCATGTCATACGCCACCGCTACACACCAAGAGTCAGCGCGCCACAGTAAAGTCACATCCGTCCCTGAGCAACCAACTCAAAAAGGGTGTTGCGAGGATATTTTTGTGTCGCTGCGCTTGCCTGGCTCTACTACCTATATCGGTGCTTTAACCAAGGTCGTGAAAATTTAGACGTCACAACATTAGAGGTCCCGAAGAATGCGCTGCGCAGCGTTATGCCCCGGAGCGCCAGTCACACCGCCCCCCGGATGCGCCCCAGAACCACAAAGGTAAAGTCCCGGAACCGGCGTTGCATACTGGGCCGCATCGGGGTGGGGCCGCATATTGAACAGTTGATCAGGTTCTAATCGACCGTGACAAATATCGCCCCCAGTCAGTCCTAGTACGCGCTCCAAATCTAAAGGCGTCATGCACTGATGACCCACTAGAATGCGCCTGACATCAGGTATAAACCTTTCAAGATAATCCAGAATTTGTGCAACAACTGCGGGCTTACGATCGTCCCATGATTGCCCGTCACTCAGGGTGTAAGGCATGTATTTGCACAGCAAGCTCATGACGTGGTGGCCCGGTTTATCCACGAGGTCAGGATCAATCGTACTGGGAATAATCGCCTCAATGATTGGCGGATTGGCGGGTACTCCACTGCGGGCACTATGAAATGCTTCGTTGAGATGCGCCGCACTTTCAATCAGGGTAATGCTTGCCCTGTGATGGGGACCTAGCTGGCCACCCCCGGGTAAAGCAGCAAAATTGGGGAGCTCAGAAAGCGCCAGATTCATCCTTAAGGACGCGGACTCCTGCCGAAAAGCGCCGATATCCCTGGCGAATGAGGCCGGTAAATGTTCCGCGCCTAGCAGCTTGAGAAAGGTTCGCTTAGGGTCAGTGTTGGCGGCAACCGTCGGTGCACGAATAACCTCACCACTCTCCAGCGTCACCCCGCAAACACGCCCGCCATCAACGTTAATGCGAGCAACAGAAGCGTCGGTTCTAATTTCCACGCCATGAGCCTGACCCGACTGCGCCATTGCTTGAGTAATGCTGCCCATGCCACCTTTGACCAAACCCCAAGCACCCTTGCGCCCCGCAATTTCCCCCACAGCATGGTGCAACATGGCGAGACTCGCCCCGGGTTGGCTAAGGGGTGCATAGTTAGCCGGCATAATATGCGCGGCGACCATTGCTTTCACTTTTGGGCTTTCAAACCATCGATCAATAATCGTTTCAGGGGCACCAATAAAAAACTGCATCAGTCGCCAGCGCGACTCCGCATCGAGGCGAAAAACATCGACCCCTAATTTAAGCATGCTAATAAGATCGCTGACGCCCTGATCACCCAATCGCGGCGGTTCTTTGAGCCATTGCTTTGCTAGCAACCCACCTACCTGGTCAACAACCTCCTCGAATGCCAAGTAGGCCTCATAGTCAGTCGAGGAGAACTTCGCAAACTGGGCACGATCATGCGCTTCATCACCTGTTAATAGCAGATATTCGCCTATTGAATCGAGGTAGAGTGAATTGTCGAGAGGTATAGGTTGATAGCCATAGCGTTCAAGCTCTAAATCCTTCACCACCTCCGGCCGGAGTAAACTCACCACATAAGAAAATACAGAATTTCGGTAGCCTGGGTGAAACTCTTCAGTGACGGCGGCACCACCAACAACTGGCCGCCGCTCTAAAACACACACTCGCTGCCCAGCCCTTGCCAGATAGGCCGCCGTTGTTAACCCGTTGTGGCCACCACCAATAATGATCGTGTCGTATGCGGTCATTCGGCCTAGGTCCGAAGCCATTTGGGTAACGGCTCTGATTCGACCGTAACCTGATCACCCGGGCGAATAAAACCGGGTACTTCGACAACTCCCACAAGTCCTCGGCAAAATTTTGCCGCCTCAGAGAAAGCGGGTGGCGCGGGCGATTCTCCCGACGTTGTTACATTGTTTTCTGAAACGTGGAGAGCCATATCCCCGCAGGGAGGGTTGTACTCCTCGACCATCAGTACCACCCCTGAATCAAAACTAAGCGTCGTTCCCCGGGGCAAGCGTGAAAAGTCGGGAATACCTTCAATACACAGATTTACCGCAATAGCACCTGCAGTAAGGGGCTGGGCGAGGGACATCGCCGCTGAGATTTTCTCAACGTCTTCATGGGCAATCGCTGACCACTGCCGCTCATTACGCCGCACCGTGCCGCCGACCTGCTTATCGCCGGTCGCCCACGCTTTGCGCGTTGCTCCTCGGTGGCGGTCGCCGACAATACCATCAAGGGCCATTTCTAAAGCCTGATCGGCTTCCTTATCCAAGGTACCTGTCGCACCGACATGCACACTAACTACCCGACCCTGCGTCATCATTAAGCTCCCACTTTTGCCACACTCACCAAGTTTTCATTCTTTAATTGTAGTCGCCGCAAGCTGTTAAGGGCCTGGGGCGCCGGGATCATTTTCTAGTGAAAGTTCGTGATCTTCAATGACCTGATACAGCGGGAAATCCACCCAGGTATCGTTGAGATAGTTGAGCTCAGGAACTTCTTCTTTGGGGTCCACAATAAGGTTGTAAACCGACGGATACGCCATTTCTTTTATGCCATACCCATCTTCATCCATTTCCCGCAACAAAATTTTCCAGTTACGCCACTTCGCACCAAATAGGGTGTTTCCGATATAAATCACCAAAGAATCTCGCGCAGATTTCTCGGTTTTTCCCCTAAAAAAATCAGATTGATCAACGCCGTCGATAACTCGATCGGTGGGTATATCCACACCGGTAAAACTTGCCACCGTTGAGAACACATCCATTTGATGCACGATTTCATTACTGACCCGTCCAGGGGGAATCTTGCCGGGCCAACGCACTAAAAATGGCACACGCAATGAACCCTCATAGGGAGAAAACATGCCGCTACGCCATGGGCCGGTAAAACCAAAAGAGCGTGGAACCCCTTCGCGACCGTTATCCGAGGTGAAAATGAAGATGGTGTCCTCCCGAATTCCCAAGCTTTCAACCGTGTCGAGCAATTCACCCACGTAGACATCGGTCTGCGCCAATACATCGGCAAAGCTGCCATTACCGGTACTTCCATAAAAGTCAGGATGGGGGTCTACAGGTTCGTGGGTCTGTGTATAGGGTAGGTAAGCGAAGAATGGCTTGCCTTCACCCGACATTCGCGTCATGAAATCTATCGCTTGATCCGTAATCTCACGATCAATAATGGCCCTTTTTGCTCGGTCGTAAACAGCACCCTCCACGGGTTGCTCACCTTTGGAAGCGGACATCACATGGGTAAATTTAGCGCTTGGGTGGCTGTTGGGTTGAAAGCTGTTGCTGTCAGGCCAAAACGCCCGATCAGACGAACGTGGTAAACCTATCCACTCATCAAACCCTTGATCGGTGGGATAACGGCCTTCGGTATCACCAAGATGCCATTTACCAAAAATTCCCGTCGCATAACCCGCATCCGACAGCAGCTCAGCAAGTGTGACTTCCCATTTAGTAATGCCATACCAAACTCCTCTAGGTGGCTGGTTGGCTCGCTGCCGAGTTCTAATGCCATATCGACCCGTCATTAGCGCCGAACGAGAAGGCGTACACTCTGCCTCTACGTTGAAGTTGGTCAGCTGTAACCCTTCCCTCGCAATGCTGTCGATGCGCGGAGTTGGAGCGCCTCGCATCACACCACCGCCGTACACGCCAATTTCTCCGTAGCCAAAATTATCCATCAGCACTAGAACGACATTAGCTTGTTTTTCTGCCGAAATAGACACACTGAAGGGAATGAACGCGATCAGAAAAAACGCCTTGAAGAATCGTATGGACATGGCTTTAGCTCCTATTTCTTCTTTGACCTGTGCAGCTTTGCTTTGTGGGATGTTGTTTCTTGAACAAACCCTTGGTCACAAGTACGCAATCGTTCTCGAGTATAAGGCCAATAAACAGATCTCCCGTAACTCCAGCAAGAGACTCAGCGACAAGAAGCGCATTCAACGGTACTGTCGGACAGAGCCAGTTATTTTCCTGCTGAAATTTTCCCGAAGTTTGGCATTCGCCCCTTCGCCAAATCATCCGCCATTAACCCACCTTTTTCATGCAGGGGCTGCGTAAACCGGGACAGCCTATACGGAAGCCAGACGAGAAATTTATCTGACTACATGTAAATGCGTCTGTCGACCCGATAAATAGCGCACCACCTCGCCGTCATAAATAGCACTTTGCTCCAGCTTCATCTGCACGGATTCATTGTTCCATTCAGGAATGTTTACCGTGACGCGACCCTCAATAGCGTAGCCGGTCATGGGATAGAGAAGCCAATCGCCCCGCCCGGGAGTTGGTCCTTGGTTATCCCACATACCAATGGTTGGCCCAGGGGCGTGTCCGAAGACTCCTAATGGATGGGTATAGATGGCATGGGCGATTTTTTTATCCTCGAGTAGCCCTTGTGCCTCAGCTAAAATCTCGTTACCACTGCGTCCAGTTTTAAACTGTGATGTGAGAACATCTTGCCACTCGTTGCCGATCGCCATGGCCCGAGTGAGTCCTCTCGGCGGTGCTGTTTCATCGAGCCTCAAAACGTAGCCCATTTCCTGAGTGTCAGTGCACAAACCAAGGTAACAAAGCCCAACATCGGTATGCAGCAAATCGCCGCGGCGAATTATAGTTTGAGCGTAACCCCCACCTAAAAATTCGACACTGCCGTAGTCTGCCCCCTGCCATTGCCGATTAACATCTGGATGAAACCATGGCGCAAGGCCAGCCGTCTCAAAGCGCTCGCGAATGAACCAAGCCACCTCTCCGAGCGTGGTCACCCCGGGGGTAATAACCCGCTCGCTGAAGGCCTCGGCAATTGTACTTCGTGCAATGGCGACAGCCCGCTGCCATACCTCAACTTCAGCAGCAGTTCGTGTCTCCAGCCAGCGCACAACGAGGTTTTCAGAGGAAACCAAACGCTGTGATAGGTCCTCTCCCAGCGCTTTCTCAAGTTTTAAGAACAACCCGTGACTCAAACCATCAGCAACGGGCCAAGTATCGCTCACGTTGACGGCAATGTTTTTAGGGTTTCGAGCCTCAACCAACTCCGCTAGGCGCCGCCATTGGGCATCCAGATCCCCGCCTTGCCAAGCCGGCTCATAGAGCTCACCCAGCGGATACCGGCTAATCGTGAGACGCTCGACGCCTTGCTCGAGTCCTCGATCATGAAATAGCAGCATTGTCGTTCTACGTGCTGTAAATCGTGGCTTGGGTACGAGAGACAAAAATGTAGGGTCATCGTTGTACTCTCTGGCGACGACAATCCAAAGGTCAATATTTTGCTCTCGCATTAACTTAGGAAGCAGTTCATCGAGTCGTTCAGCCAGTAAACTGTTTTCAATAGCAGGTCGCTGGGCAAAGGGTGCTACCGCCGGTTGCGCATAAACACTAGGCAGACATGCGGCGGTGAAAAAGATAGCAATCAATACTCGCAACACGCCCAACACTCCCAGTTCATCCTATCCCGATTACAAGTCACCGATACGACGGCGATACGTGCAGTAAAACGACACCTTAAATTAACCTCCGACAGGACGTAAGCAAAGCGTTTTTGAAACGATCAGGCGAGCTTTCGAATCGTATCGCGGATAATGAAAGCCAATTTTTTTACTTCACTACTGTCAATCTGAGAAGGGTCTGATAGCTTACATCACGGCAGAAAACCTCAAAGACCCAGCTGTATAACGATAAAAAGGGTTAGGGACTATCGCAATGCATACACTGACGATGTGCCCATCAATGCGTTATGTATGGTTAAAGGAGACTAAAAGAAATGTCTGAGCCAGTAACCCAGGTCGAAGTAGCTGGATTTTATCGAGGCTACAACCGCGGCATAGCCATCTCAGTGAAATTGATTATTGTGCTGTTAGTGCTGTGGACAGCGACAACCCCCAATGCAGCTGACATGCTACTTGTTGTTCAGGCTGCCACCGTGGAATATTTCGGGGGGTGGTACATCGGTGCAACCGCTGTATTTACGATCCTCTGTCTTGTTTTAGCCGTGTTCCCCGGAACTGGATCCCAGCGCTTGGGATTGCCGGACACCCGGCCGGAGTTTAGTCGATTCGCCTGGTTCTCAATGATGTTTGGGGCAGGAATTGGCGTAGGCATGCTTACCTACTCAACGGCAGAACCCCTTTATCACTTTGGTAACAACCCCGACGTCATCATGGGTCACGCCGAGGCATATACGGTAAGCAACGTCGGCCCCGCTTATAAATGGACATTGTTGCACTACGGCCTAACACCTTGGGCCTGTTACGCCGTTGTCGGGCTGTCACTAGCCTACTTTTCCTATCGCCGAGGCATGCCTCTAACGATACGCTCACCCTTTAGCGCAATGTTAGGTCAACGCAGCAGCACTGTTGTCGGCGCTTTTGTTGATACCGCAGCCATCCTTGCGACCCTGATTGGTATTGCCGTCACTATCGGCTACGGGGTAACGCAACTGGCCTTTGGGGCTCATCACATTACCCATTGGGCCTGGCTCATTGAGGAGAATCAGCCAACTAAACTGGCCTTAGCTGCGGCGGTTGGCATTATTGTCTTGGCCGCTATGATGTCAGCCTTATCAGGCTTAGGTCGCGGTATTAAGTGGCTTTCCAATCTTAATATGGTGCTCTCGTGGGTTCTCCTACTGATATTTTTAGTATTCGGAGCGACTTTATTTGCAGGTGAAGTTTTCGTGCAAGGCATCTTAGACTATCTCGCCGCATTGCCCGCAATGTCATCAACAATCTGGTCTGATAGCTCGACTCAAAAAGATCTGGCACTGGCACAATGGCAATCAAATTGGACCATATTTTATTGGGCGTGGTGGATCGCCTTCACCCCATTTGTTGGCCTGTTTCTCGCCAGAGTTTCCCGAGGGCGAACCCTACGTGAGTATGCCGTGGGCGCTATTATCATGCCGTCGCTTATGTGTTTTGCCTGGCTATGTATTATCGGCGGTACCGCACTAGATTTGGAGCTGTCAGGGGTTGCCCAAGGCGCCATCATAAATGCCGATTTGTCAGCGCAATTGTTCGCAACGGTCGATGTACTATTCCAATCAGCCTGGGTATTCCCAGTGGCCTGTCTGTGCGTGGTGCTCTTACTGACCTACCTTATTACATCAGCAGATTCTGCAGTATTGGTGGTAAATACCATCGTATCTGGCGGTGTCGAGCAGGAGCACGCCTCTCCACACATTGTGCTCTGGAGTTTGCTTTTGGGGCTAATCATCATCACATTGTTATTGGCTGGGGGCCTAGATGCGCTGCGCTCAGTAATGATAATTGGCGCGCTGCCCTTCTCTGGCGTCATGTTTTTGATGATGCTGTCGCTATTGACCGCTATGTGGCGAGATCGTCATGGCGTCTCACCTTCCAGAAAAATTCAAGAAGTTTGATACTGTGCCAGCCGCCCTTGGCCCCCTAACTCTTCCCACAGCGAGACGGAGACAGATCAGCACCACACAAGCTTCAGGTAGGTCCCGCCATTTTGACCCTGCCCCGGAAACAGCATTGACCTGTTAACTGTTGCAACGTGTTGTTGCGTCAACGGTTGTAAACTGGCCCGAAAATAGTTTTATCGTTAGTGTCTCTCCCCATGCAATTAAAACTCGCCATCTGATTTTTTCAACCTTTTGGATACCCCAATTTTGAACACACAAACCACCACTATTGATCATGTTGTCATTGCGGTTTCAGATCTGGCAAAAGCAAGCGCAGACTTGGGACTTTTATTGGGGCGTAGTCCAAGCTGGCAAGGCAGCCATCCTGATTATGGTACTGCCAACACCCTGTTTAAGCTGGACAATACCTATATCGAATTATTAGCTATTCAAGGCTCTGGAATCGGTGCAGATGCGGTTGCGGCAATGCTCCAATCTCGACAGCACGCCTTGGGAGGCTTGGTATTTGGCACCGAAAATACGAGTGAATTTTTGGCGAATGCCAGGAACGCGGGGCTGGCAGTGAGCGATCCGGCGCCTAGTCACGGCATTGATGATTTAAGCGGAAATACGCGTCGCTGGAGCAACATGTTTTGGGATGCGGCTGCCGCCCGAGGAATTTTTTCCTTCTGTATATGCCACGACGCAGAATCCTACCTTCCTCCGTCACCGATCATTGCGCTGGCTCCAATTAACGCTGTCGATCACGTGGTGGTACAGACTCGAGACGCAGATGCTGCAAAACAATTTTATGGCGACCAATTGGGTATTCGCCTCGCGCTGGAACAGGAGGTACCGCAATGGGGAGGGACGCAGCTCTTTTTTCGCGCCAGTTCAATGAGTATCGAGGTCATTGCTTCAGAGAAGGCTGAAGCCGCGGATAGCCTTTGGGGACTAGCCCTAAAGACTGCCGACATCGACGCCACACACCAGCGGCTTAATGAGGCTGGCGTCGAGGTGTCGGAAGTTCGAGATGGCCGAAAAAAGGACACCCGAGTCTGCACTGTAAAGTCTCACGCACTAAACGTACCGACGTTGCTTATAGAGCACCCTGTTAAATAACAAGGGCAATAGGATTGCTACTTTAGGCGAGGAATCACCCCAGCTATCAGGGGAATTAAGTGCAACAAGAGCCGCGGCCCGGCGTGGCAGCTACTGAGAGCGACAGGACGCGTCTGAGACGAAGAACCTGCCAGCCGGTAAGTATTCCATGCCATGCACGACATAATGGCGATCGACCCCTGCCTCAAGTTCGAATCTCTCTTTATCATCACTACAGCTCTTTTCAGTAATGTTGACCCGGGCGGTCTTAAGCGTGGCGTGATCTACCGTATGCGCAGGCATGTGAATCATGCGGAGTTCGTATCGAAGCCCTGAGGGCATGACACTCACGCCAGTGATCTCAGTATATTTGTCAATTTTTGAGGGCAGCGTGGGAATCAGCTCGGCCACAAGTGCTTTTAAATACGCGCGATCAGTGGGCTTGAGCTCAACACTCGGCTCACTGGTTGAGCTCTCACAACCAAGTATTCCGGCTAAAACCAATGCGCACAACACTCTCCACCCATGCCCATGCTTTCGCACGAAGCGGGGGCAAGCGGCGCGAGAGCACCAGGCGTTTGCCAAAAATAAAGCTGCGGACATCACAGCACCCCGAGGTTTATCACCTATCAAGCATTCACAGAATGGTGCATAACAACCGGCTGACCCTCGAAAGTCTACCCACTACTTTACAGACAGTGAAACGCATCACTTTTTGTTGGCATGTTTTAACGGCTTACCTTCTGAGCTCGCTCACAGCGTAAAAGAGCCGCCGTTTAATCCACTAATGCGAGGAAAAATCGTGCTTAAAAACGTCACTCAGCGGCGCTTTTGACGGTAGCGCGGCCTTTGCTGCGGCGGTAAGCTCCACGGATGTAAAGGCATAGGAAAACGGCCGTGTCGATAAGTGTGTTTGATTTATTTAAAGTCGGCATCGGACCCTCCAGTTCCCATACGGTGGGACCCATGAATGCCGCGCGACTATTTGCCAAAGCCCTCGAAGATAACGGACAGATCTCCCAATGTGGCCGTGTCACCGCCGAACTGTTTGGCTCACTGGGCGCAACCGGTGCGGGTCACGGATCGCCTAAAGCTATTATCTTGGGGTTGTCAGGCGAAGCCCCCGAAACCGTCAGTATTGAGGCTATTCCTGCGCACGTAGAAGGGGTTCGCGAGACGGGAAAGCTGCGTTTACTGGGTTACCACGAGATCGACTTTAACTACCGTGATGACCTCGTCATGCATCGCACGGAAACGCTGCCTTTCCATCCCAATGGCATGCGTTTTACGGCCCTCAACACGGATGGTGACGCTTTAGAGCGGCGGGTTTATTTTTCTGTGGGTGGTGGCTTTGTCGTTGATGAGACGGCCGATCGAACCGACATGATTGTCAATGATCCGACACCCACGCCCTACCCCTTTACGACCGCAGATCAATTGTTGGCTCTGTGCGTTGAACACGGCCTCTCGATCCCAGCCCTGATGATGAGTAATGAATGTGCTTGGCGTAGTGAAGCTGAAATTCGCCGAGAACTACTGCAGCTCTGGAAAGTCATGGACGCCTGTATCACCCGAGGCTGCAGTACTGAAGGTGTGATGCCAGGGGGGCTCAAAGTCAAGCGCAGAGCAGCCCAACTGCACCGCCAACTCAAACGCCAGGGAGATTCTTTAGGCGACGAGTCCCTAACAACAATGGACTGGGTGACGCTCTATGCACTGGCCGTTAATGAGGAGAATGCCGGGGGGGGACGTATCGTCACTGCACCCACTAACGGCGCCGCAGGCATACTGCCAGCGGTACTTAAGTACTACCTGACACACTGCCAAGGCGCCCGCGAAGAAGATATTTGTCGATTCCTGCTGACGGCAGGCGCTATCGGCACACTCTATAAAATTAATGCATCGATATCGGGAGCCGAAGTAGGTTGTCAGGGAGAAGTGGGGTCGGCCTGCTCCATGGCGGCGGGCGCCCTCGCTGATGCTTTGGGGGGAACGCCACAGCAAGTCGAAAATGCGGCAGAAATTGCCATGGAGCACAATCTCGGTCTCACTTGTGACCCCATTGGCGGCTTGGTTCAGGTGCCCTGCATTGAACGCAATGCAATGGGTGCCATTAAGGCGATTAGTGCGGCCAGAATGGCACTTAGAGGTGACGGACAGCACTTCGTATCCCTTGACCAAGTCATTCGCACCATGCGTGATACAGGACGCGACATGCAGGATAAGTACAAGGAAACCGCAAGGGGTGGCCTCGCGATCAACGTGCTCGAAATGCCGGTTAGCCTGATTGAATGTTGAAACTCGCTTGATCGGCGAGCTTTGAACCCTACAATGCGCCCCAGCCCTGACTAAACCGCCTCGCCTCCCTCGGGCGAAAACGTATCGATCGAACTATTTCGAACTAAATCTGCAAGTGTTCTTGCTGGCTTTCAATGGAGTTAAGATTCACTCCCGCAGGTATCCGAACACCTTGATACTCATAACGCCCCAAACTTAACCGGCACCCTCTCAATACGCTTTGGATACGCAGTTTTGGAGGGGGACTCAAGATAGTGCCGTAACCTACCCTTATGGATCACAATAGCAGTAGTCGTTGTCGGGCTGCGCAATGGATACGACTAAAATATCGTCGTAATGTGGCAAAGAAAGGAATCTAAGCATGCAAATAAAAACGGAAGTCGCCGTGATCGGGGCGGGGCTTGCAGGGCTTGTCGCAGCCCGAGAGCTGGTAGCAGCTGGAAAGCAGGTCGCACTGCTGGAAGCACGAGACCGTGTGGGTGGAAGAACCTGGACAGTGCCTTTTTCCAATGGCGGTCTCAGTGTCGACCTAGGCGCTGAGTGGGTCATACCAATAGCTCATAGCGCTATGGTCGAGGAGCTCAAACGATATAAATTACCCCTTGTACCTCCAGATGCCAGCAAAGACCTAGTGGATATGCTGCCCCAAGATATCCGTGCCGACTATGAACGACTGTTGGAATGCGTTAACAAAGATGCTGCGCAGATTAATCCTAACAAACCCGATTGGTATCGATCGGTTGCACACTTAGATCAGCCATTTTCAAAGTATCTCAATGCACGCTCTGAATGTGGTGCCGCCAAGGACCTATTACTAGCGGACGGTTTTGCCCTGCACGGTGCTGACCCCAGTCGCTATAGCACGATCAACCTGCTGCACGATGTGGCGGCCTTTGGAGGTGCCAAGGAAGCGTTTCAGGCCAATGAACAACGCATTGGTGGCGGCGCACAGAGCTTAAGTCATGCGATTGCAAAACCCCTATCGAAGGAAATATATTTAGATTGGCTAGCACATCGCATCACCCAGACTTCAGAAGGGGTTGAGATCTCCGGCCCCAATGGAACCTTTTTAGCTCAAGCAGTCATTGTTGCCCTCCCTGTTAACGTCATGTCATCACTAAAATTTGATTTTGACCTGCAAAATGGCGCCCGCCAGGTCATTCAAGAAAAACACCCCGGCGCGGCGGCAAAAGGTTGGGCCTCGGTCAGCTGTCCTGAACCTATTCACTCATCAGGTTGGCCCGATGCTGTTGAGGTCTATAGTCGACAAGGCACGGGGATGTCGGCGATTGCCACTTTTGCGGTCGCCAAACCCTCTCACGAAGCAGCTCTGGAAAAATCCTGGCGATCGGTGCGCTCACGTCACCCGGAGGTTCAGTGGCATAACGAATTCTTATCTCATGATTGGCTCAGTGACCCCTTGGCGCAAGGCACCTGGCTATCGGCCGCCCCCAAGCAACACGAAGGTTTGCACCAACTGGCTGACAACCCGCCTCCCGTCGTCTTTGCCGGAGGTGACGTTTCCAGACGATGGTATGGATGGATGGAAGGTGCTGTCACTTCAGGGGTTGATAGCGCACAGCGCGTGCAAGCTTTTTTAGCGCAGGCTTCAGTAAGCCCAGCAGCAGGCTAGCGGTCCCGTCAGCTAACGTTAAATCG
>Ga0233444_10004088_pt1 | contig 14103 bp, 10 predicted proteins | sample SI_124_October20_6_FD_182792 | JGI IMG/M metagenome (GOLD analysis project Ga0233444, IMG submission 182792) | Seawater microbial communities from Saanich Inlet, British Columbia, Canada - SI_124_October2016_10_MG | ecosystem: Environmental > Aquatic > Marine > Inlet | place: Canada: British...
TGGATTTGTCGCCAAATAGATGGGTTAATAATGGTGAAATCCCTAATGATAATATTGACAATGATGGTAATGGTTATGTAGATGATTATAATGGCTGGAATACTGGTTCTAATAATGACGATTATGGAAATGCAAGTCATGGGACTAATTGTTTAGGATTAATTGGTGCAAAAGGAAATAATAATATCGATGTTACCGGTGCAAACTGGGATGTAAAAATGATGGTTTTAAATATGGGAGGGAATTTAACTCAGGCAAGTGTAGTAAGCGCCTATACTTATCCCTTAGTCATGCGACAGAAATGGAATAATAGTAATGGTGCTCAAGGTGCGTTTGTAGTTGCTACCAGTTCTTCTTGGGGAATAGACGCTGCAAATGCTGCTAGCTATCCTTTATGGTGTCAATTTTACGATACTCTTGGCCATTATGGAATTTTAAATGTTTGTGCTACAACCAATTCTAATTTGGATGTTGATGTTATTGGAGATATGCCAACTGGTTGTACAAGTAATTATATGATTGGGGTTGGTAGGACTGATAATCAAGATCAAACTGCTGGGGGATATGGAAACCAAACAATTCTATTAGGGGCTCCTGGAATAAATGTAGTTACCACAAATGGTACTGGATTTGGCGCTTCTGGCACAACTTCTTCCACAGGAACTTCTTTTGCATGTCCTTTAACTGCTGGTGTAATTGGACTAGCCTATTCTATTCCTTGTCCTAGTTTTATGACATTTGTAAAGTCCGATGCTCAAGCGGCGGCAGACTTAGTATTGCAAGCTTTAATTAAAGGAACAGATCCTAAAACTCAATTGAGTTCTAGATTTATTACAGGTGGAAGATTAAACTCTAGAAATACATTAGATAGTTTAATGCAAGGCATTTGTTCCCCATGTGGAATGAATGTTGTAAGTACAATAACTCTTCCTCAATGTTCCGGGATTGACAATGGTACTATTAGTGTTTCTGTTTCAGGAGGGATTCCTGATTATACCTATAACTGGATAGGTGGGTTAGGTACAGATTCAACTATAAATAACTTATCAGATGGAAATTACTCTTTGATAGTATCTGATTCTTCGCTCTGTGATACTATAATTAACTATGATTTAAATTATTTACCAAGTAATATTAACATTACTAGCACAGTCAATGATCCCCAATGTTTGGGAATTGATAATGGAAGTATTATCGTCTCTGGAATAGGTTCTAGTGGTTATTCTTTAAATTGGGGAAGTGGGTTAGGTTCAGATTCTGGATTAAGTAATCTATCTGCTACTAGCTATTCTCTTCTAATATCAGATTCACTAATGTGCGATACAACTATAGTTTACGACTTAAGTTATATTACCACAGTTGGCTTTACATCGTCATACAGTAATATTACCTGTAACGGGGCTAATGATGGTATGATAACAATTAATCCATCAGGAAGCTCTGGTTATAATTTTATGTGGTCCGGTTCTTTTGGAAATGTTTCTTCAATAAATGGACTTTCTGCTGGTATGTATACTTTAAATTTAAGTGATACCAATGGCTGCTCTAAAAATGCAACTTTCACAATTACTGAACCTCAGCCAGCGCAGCCACAATCAAGCTTTACCTACAGCATAAATAATTTAAATGTTTATTTTTCCAACACTTCAAATAATGGATTATTTTCCTGGAACTTTGGAGATGGAACGTCTAGTTCTTCTTATAATTCTTCTCATAATTATGATTCTGCTGGAACCTATAATGTCTGCTTAACTTTAATTACAAATTGTGACACAGTAACTTTTTGTGAGACCATTACTATTGAGCCTTTAAGTTCAGTTAATCTTCAAGAGGAGCTTCAAAGTGGTATAAAGGTATATCCAAACCCAGCTGCAAATACAGTGTTTTTCTCAATTAATAATTCAAAAGCGAGAAATTTACACCTAATTGATCCCAATGGTAAGGTGGTAGAAAGTAGAATAATTAGAGGAAGTTCAGAAGAAATAAATTTAACCCGCTACAGTAGTGGCATTTATACTTATCAAATAACCGATAACCTAAATAAATTAATTAAATCATCTAGGCTTAATATTATAAAGTAAGGATAAGATTGGGGACGTGTGATTATAAAATATACTTTTATTTATTATAGATTATGAAGGAATATTTTTTTACTTGTCCTTACTGTTGGGACAAAATATCTATGCTTATTGATCTTTCTTTTGACTCCCAAAATTATATTGAAGATTGTGAAACTTGTTGTAATCCAATTGAAGTAAGTTATTCCACTTTAAGTAATGAAATTTCTTATTTTGAAGCAAATTCTATAGAACAATAAATGAAACAAGAAAATTGGGTTGAATCTCAGTGGCTAAATGGCGTAGAACTCAAAAAAAAGTTGCCCTTTGAGGATGCTGCTTTTGTAGAACTATACAGAGCCATTCTTTTAAGAAATGTGGAATTCTGCAAAGTTGTAACCCTAGAAGACAAACAATCTTGCGTTAGAATGACTAACAAGTTTATTCATCAAGCTGTAAGCTCTGCTTTTGGAGTTCAAAATAAAGAAATTAATATTCATGTACTTTTAAAAAAAATTGCAGAAGACTACTGCGAGGAAAAATCTTATTACTTTTTTTATATTATTTTTAAAGAGCTTTACAGAAGAAAAAATTCCGATTACAAAGTGGTTTTAGATGCGTTACGTAAATACAATTTCCCAGAAGAATTTAAAAAAATATTTAAAACCTTTGACTGTAAATTAGCTTGGGATTATCTATTGACTTATTTAGCTCATGAGCCGCTAGATAAAAGTATGTTTTCGATAATGTGGCTTAGATACAAAAGTTCATTACTTAGATGTAATGTTGAAGATTACAAAAATTTTGTGTTCCGTCAATATTTAAAAGATGATAAAAGCAAAGCTATCCTAAATATAAAAAACATAAAAGAAAATATTTACACTTCAATTTTAAAAAGGGCAGAAATAAATTATTCTCTACTAAAAATATTTTAAGATGGGAATTGTATTGAGTGGTAATTTTAGGTTTTGGTTATAGCTTAATAATTGCCTTTAGACTGTAATATTAGTACTATATGTCTTGTACTAAACCATAAATTATTGGGTTGCCAATTCTAGTTTTAATCTTAAAATCATCAATTAAAAAAGATTCCTGCTCTTTGTTCCAAACATAAACATTTAAATTAATATTATTGTAATTTAAGTATATATCAGAAAGCTTTATTGAATGATGTACAGTATACCATTTTTTGTTAGTCTCAAAAGGCTTGATAAATTTATTAAATACTGTTCCTTTCCAGTAAATATTTTCGTTGGGAGTCTCAAGTGTTGCTACTAAAATAGCAGAAGGGTCTATTTTATTTTTATATTTTAATCTTAGAGAAATGTCTATAAAATGATTTCTATTTAATGCTAAAGTGTTAAAGTTTACAGAAAACTTTGAGCCCCGTTCGGATTTTTCATCTAACATGTAGGCTCTTTTGCCCACAGAGCTGATGCTTTTATGCTTTTAGTTGTTTTGGAGAAGTCTACATTAGTCCAAAAATCATGGCTCTGATTTTCAAAATCTAAATTGGCTATTATTTTACTTTCTGTTTTCTCTTTGTTAAAAAGATAAGATGAACCCCCTACGTAGTTTCTTTGCCATTTAAGTTTGGGATAGTATTCTTGAATTATTGGAATGGTTGATGGTGCGATAGAAGATAAACTACCAAAATAAATATTACTAAAATGATTATTTTTTTCGAGAAACTCAATGAAATTAGCTTCGCTTTTAAATGAATCAAAATTGATATAATTAGTTGCTATATTAAATCTTTTTGAGAAGTATTTAGAAATTTTATCGTGGGAATCTACTATGAAAAGTGTGTTTTCTTGGTTCTGATTAGCTTCATTATAATCTACTAATATTTCTTTATAAACGGAATGATAAAATAATTTATAATGCTGTCTTTCAAAAATTAATGAGAATATATTGACCCCCATAATAATTGTAATTATCAATAAGTTCACTTTTGGACTTTGCAATTTAAAATGGCCAAATAATCGGAAGAATAGATACGGCAAACAAAATATTAAAATAGAAAATTGTAATACAGGATTAATATATTTCGAATAGTAAAATCCTATTAGAAAAGGCAAAATAAACCATGTAAGAAATAATATATATTTATTTAAATCCTTAAACTTTAAATTGTTTTTTTTAAATCCATATACTATTATGGATAAGGTCATGAGAATAGAAAATGTTGAAAAGTTCAAAATGTACCATAAATATTTAATTATAAAATAATTTGTCGGTTTGCCTAGCCATCCATCTACTCCTCCAATTCCACCTATATTTAATTGATAAAAGAAAATACCGAGGTGTGGAATATAAAGCGTAAAAATTGCTATTCCAGAAATAATATATTTTACTATATGTTTTTTTTGAATCATAAATAATCCCGATAACCCTACGATTCCAGCAAAAAGAAGGCTAAAGTGGTGGTTATAGGCACATAATGTAGAGGCTAAAACAAAAAGACAAATATTCTTAAAGAAGTTTTTTTTCGTAGTTTTAATTATTAATGTCCAATAATAAACCATTATTAGAGAAAAGAACATGCCACTAATATATGGCCGTGCAATCTGGCTATAAATCACTGTAAACTGAATACTAGCAATAAACGCTGCTGAAATTAATCCCACAGTTTCGTTAAACCATTTCCTGCCAATAAGGTAAATTATCCATATAGAAACTATTCCAAAAATAGTAAAGGGTAACTTAACAATCCATTCGCTTGAACCAAAAACTTTGGTCCAGTAATATAAAAAACATGTACTCCAGCTGGGTGACCATCTACTTTTACGCTTTTTTCTATTAATTCTGAAAAACTATCAAAATTTAAACGAAACAAAGCGCTGAACTCATCATTTGTAAAAGGGATTTCAACGTAACTATAAAACCTCAAAATAGAGCCTATAAATAAGATTAGTAAAATCGTTAATTGATTAGTGATTTTCATGTACTTGACCCGAAAGTTTGACTAAAATAATTGATTATGCCTTTATGTAAAGTTATCATTTTTTATATTTTGATTTCCATCGTTAAGTTAGGTCAACTTCTAGTTTTTATAATGTTAAAAATCCATTCAAATTGTTTCAAGGTTAAATTATTTCTTGTTTAATTCTAAAAAATAAAAGGTGAGTTTTCGGGATTAATGGTTTTTTAATTTATTTATTGAATATAAAAAAGGTCTAAATAAATATTTAGACCTTTTAGTAACTAAAAATAAGAAGAGTGGTTTCTAAGCAAACTTTTTTAAAGACCAAGCGACTACACCTCCGCCTATTGCTCCCATGATAGCAGAAAGAACTGCATCTAACCCAACGTAACTGTAACTGACAAAGGTTGTTGTTGATACCATTTGAAGGTCAACAATTAACCAAATACCTGCACTAAAAACAGCTCCAAAGACTGCCCCGCTAGATAAGGTTGCTATTTTTAGACTGTCTATAAGGGCAATTAGACCAATAATTTGGATTAGTGCTACGGGAAATCCAGAAATAAAATCAGGAGTTGCTCTAACAGCTTCTGGATACAATGTATGCCAATTAGCAAATTCTGGTAGAAAAACAAAATTAGCAAACACCCCTCCTAGCAAGCCGAAAATCAAAAAAGATAACAAAAAAGTGACTATATATTTTTTCATTTTATTTGAGTTTAAATTTTAGTTAATATAAAAAAAATTACACATAATTTATGTTTTTAGAATTAATTCTTAGATAATTTTTTGTAAACAAAATTCAAACTCCCAAAAAATTTAATTTTAATTATTATTGGAATTAAACAGCGTCAAAGTATTGCTTTAATCTTTTTAAATTTCATTTTTTAAATGTTATAAATGTCTAAACGCACTTATGAAAAGGATGGATTGAAAATTGAGATTGCAAGAGATCTTGACGATCTTGTTGTAGATAAGCGTGAAACTTGGAGAGCAAATTCTTCTAAAGCTAATCAACGACAACGTAGATATAAAAAACGCTTGACCAAGCAAATTATCCAAAGAGATAAAGATTCGCTTACTTAGTTGCCCTATTATTTTGTTTATCTTTATCCCCTATGATAAATACTTATGATTGTGAAAAATGCGGAATGTCAGTCAACGCACAATGCGGAAAATGTAATATTCCTTTAGAAAATGATTTTCTAACTATCAATGGTGGAGAAAAAGTTCAAATTTCAAAATGTCCCTCCTGTGAAGGAAAAATTAAATCTCCTCTTTGCTGTGGTGAGGATATGAGTTGCGCAGCGTAATATTTATGTTTTAATTTAAAATTAATAAAACAAAATATTACTTTTAAATACTGTAATTGTAAAATCTTAAAATAAATTAAATGAAAAATATTACGTTAATAGGGTTATCAATAGTTTTTTCGCTTTTTATGTCGTCTTGTGGTGGTGGTGAAAAAGCAAATAATCAAGAAACTTCCGCATTAGCTGAATCAAATGATTTAGAAGAAAGGTTAATTAATGTTGATCCATTAATAAGTTCGGTTAATTGGGAAGGAACAATGGTTGGTGTTTATAAGCATACTGGAAAAGTTGGTTTAAAAAAAGGGCAATTAGTTTGGAAAGGTGATGTAATTGTTAGTGGCTCAGTAACTATTGATATGTCTTCTATGACTCAATTAGATACGCTCTATAAAACTGAAGAAAATAAATTAGTTCAACATTTAGAATCTCCTGATTTTTTCGATGTTTCTAACCACCCGATAGCAACGTTTGAAATTGCTGGTTCTGATAGAACTGAAAAAACAGTTTCAGGAAATCTTACTATAAGAGGAATCACAAACTCTGAAACAGTAAATGATGTTGTTTTTGATGAAGCTACAGGTGCTGCTAAGGGATTACTTAGTTTTGATCGTCAAAAATATAATGTTGCCTACAAAGGTTCTTCAAAAGATATGCTAATAAGCGATGTTGTAAAATTGTCGATTTCACTAATACCCAGAAAATAATAACCTATTATTATTTCAATCATAATTAAACTGCACTTTATCGAATTTGCTAGTTTTCGTTAGGCGTTTTACTTCATTTATGTAATATTATTTTAATCCATTTTCAATGGAATTACCCAAAGTTTTTAGCTCCGTTACTTGACGATAAATATTTTGACAGGCTGGCTTAATTAAATTCTTTTATATTGGTATTATAACTCTTTAAAATAAACTAACAAATAGGTTAATTTACCTAATCACACCTATTATTTTATAAAATAAAACATATTAAACATTATATTTAAATAAAATTTAAAATCTGCCCCAATGAAAAATCTTACAATTAAAAAAATTACATTTTTAATACTTTCTTTATGTACTTTCCTAAGTAATTATTCTCAAACATGGCAAAATAATCTCCCTGCTCAAAAAGTTGCTAATGGAACGGTTGATTTTTATGACTATCAAAATGCTTTTTACCAAGAATATCCTAGTGACGTTGTTGCTGATGGATATAAAACTATTAACAATCAAAGAGTGAAAATTCCGTACTGGAAAATTTTTAAAAGATGGGAGTGGTTTAACGAGTCCCGAATTGATAAGCAATCGGGTGCATTCCCATCAAAAGGTCCATCTCAGGTGCTGTTAGAATATAATCAACAAAATTTTCAATCTCGTTCTCCTATTAATGGTGGGGGTAACTGGACAAGTAGCGGACCTACTACTAATAACAGTGGTTACTCTGGAACTGGAAGATTAAACTGTGTTACTTTTCACCCTTCTGATGTTAATACTTTTTGGGTAGGAGCACCTGCTGGAGGAGTTTGGAAAACCACTAATGGTGGAGCAAATTGGACTGTTTTAACAGATGATAATGATGTGCTAGGAGTTAGCACTATTGCACTACACCCCAATTACATAAATAATCAAACATTATTTATTGGCACTGGAGATAGAGATGGAGGAAGCATTTGGACTCTTGGAGGAGGGCAATCAAATGATAATAATGGCATTGGTATTTTAAAATCAACAGACGATGGTAACACTTGGACAGCTACAGGTCTAAGTTTTACAACTGATCAAAAAGTTATTATTAACGAAATATTAATTGATCCAAATAATGCTTCTATTATGGTTGCAGCAACATCTGAAGGGATTTACAAATCTTCTGATGATGGGGTTTCTTGGACATTAAAAACAAATAATTTAAAGTTTGTAGACATGGCCTTTAAGCCTGGCAGCTTTTCTACTATTTATGCTTCTACTAGCTCTTGGAGTGATTCTAAAATTTATAAATCCACTGACAAAGGTGATAATTGGTCGGAAGTTCATTCTGTTACTGGTCGAAGAATTCAGCTAGCTGTGAGTTCAAATAATGCTAGTATTGTGTATGCATTAGCTGCAAACGATACTGAAGGACTTGAAGGTGTTTATAAATCTACAAATAGTGGTTCTACATTTTCAAAAATATTTAGTGGAACTAATACTACTGGTCTTCTTGACTATTATTGTGATGGTTCTGGAAGTAATGAAGGACAAGGCAGCTACGATCTATGTCTTGCGGCAGATCCAAATAATGCTAATATTGTTTTTTTAGGTGGAGTAAATACATGGAAATCTTCAGATGGTGGAATTTCATGGATCAACAATAGTATGTGGACTGCTAGTAGTACTTATAACTCTTGTAATAGTCCTGTGGTGCATGCCGACAAGCATTATTTAATATTTCAAAATGGAAGCTCTACATTATTTGAATGTAACGATGGGGGTATATACAAAACAATAAATTCTGGCGCAACTTGGACAGACCTTACTGGTGATATGAGTATAAGCCAATTATATAGGATAGGTGCTTCCTCAATTACTAAAAATGAGGTTATAGCTGGCCTTCAGGATAATGGTACAAAACTATTTTCTTCTAACAATTGGAGTGATGTTAAAAGTGGTGATGGTATGGAATGTTTAATTGATTTTACAGATGATAATGTTCAGTATGGGACTTACGTTAATGGACAACTTGATATTACTACAGACCACTGGGTTAATCAAACTAGTATTTCTGATAATATTCCTGGAGGTGAGAACGGTGCCTGGGTTTCTCCTTACGTCATAGACCCAGTTAATAACCAAACTATTTATATAGGTTATGAAGAGGTATGGAGAACTGTTGATCGAGGAAATAATTGGACTGAAATTTCTAATTTGAATATTTCAGGGAAAATACGGTCTATAGCCATTTCAGAATCTAATAATCAATTCCTGTATATTGCCAATCAGGACACTATATGGAAAACTACTAACGGAGGAAATTCATGGACAGATATTACTGGGAATTTACCTACTGGGACAAACTATATTACTTACATAGCTATAAAAAATAATGAGCCCAATACAGTTTGGGTGACTTTTGGAAATTATAATTCTGATAAGGTTTACCAAACTATTGATGGAGGAGTTTCTTGGACTGATATTTCAACTGGTCTTCCTCCAATTCCTACAATGACTATTGTACAAAACAAGGATAATACTACTGAAAATGAACTGTATGTGGGGACAGATATTGGGGTTTATCAAAAAATTGGAGCTAATAATTGGACTCCGTTTTGCAGTGGATTACCAAACGTAGTTGTTGCCGAGTTAGAGATTTATTACGATCCTATCAATTCTGATAGTAATAAACTGTGGGCAGGAACTTTCGGAAGGGGACTTTGGTCGTCAAATCTACCATCTTCTTCAACAGTCTCAAACCCTGCAAACTTTGTTACTAGCACAGTAAGTGATTCACAAATTGATTTAACTTGGAATTTAAATTCTAGTGGTAATGATGTTTTATTAGCCGTTTCATCTAGTTCTTCATTTGGAGCTCCTATTGATGGGAATTCTTATTCTTTAGGAGATCTCTTACCAGGTGGTGGCGAGGTTATCGCTTTAGGCAATATTAATAGTTTTAGTGATACTGGTTTGTTTGCAAATACTACATACTATTATAAAATTTGGGCTAACGATGGTAACGATTATTCTTCAGGATTAAATAATAATGCAACTACCTCATCTTCTAGCAGCTGTATTTACAAAATCGATATGATTGACTCTTATGGCGATGGTTGGAATGGCGCAAGTATAGCTGTATCTATTAATGGTGCAATTGTTGCTAACTGGGCTAATACTTCTACAGCTGGCTCTGGTGTAATTCAAACTGATTCAGTTAGTGCATTTACTGGCGACTCTGTAAGTTTTTCTTTCACCAGTGGTCCTTATGATAGTGAGATTTCATTTGAAATTTTTGATCCTACTTCAAATTCTCTTACTTCGGGTATAATAACAGCTCCATTAAACAGCGGGGTTTTCTTAACTGACGCATCATCACCTTCTAGTTGCCTTCCGCCACCAAACTACACAGTTTACTTTGAGTTACATACGGCATATTTTACTGCTAATGGTGGTTCTATATCCCCTGACGGAATATACATAGGGGGCGGTTTTATTGGTGGACATAATGCGTTACTTTTAAACGATTCTGATGGTGATGGAATTTGGCATGGTAGCATGGCATTACCTTCAACTGGGGGCCACTTTACTATTTTTAATGGGAATTGCCCAAATTATTCATGCCAAGAAAACTCGATTGGACAATTGATTGGACAATGTTTTGATCCTAGTTCTTCTAATTATAGAAATAATTTGCTAGGTGGCTTTAGCCAAGACACATTGCTTGTCTTAGAAGGGGGCTCTTGCTCTACTCCCATTTCATGTGCTCCACCAGTCCCTATTACAACTGGTAATTTTATTTGTGCTGGTGATAGTACTTATGTTTCTGCCGATCATAATGGTTATGTTTACTGGTACGACGCTCCTTTAGGAGGTAATTTAGTAGAAAAAGGTTGGGATGATACTTTATTTATTTCTCCATCTACAACTACTTCATACTTTGCTGAAGTTGCTAGTTTTGATGATTTTTATGAGGATTTTGACTCCTACAATAGTGGTGACTTAATTGCACAATCATCTAATGACTGGACTACATGGACTCAAGGATCTGCAACTGAAGACGCTATAATAAGCAATTATACAGCTTCGAGTGGGAATAATTCACTGTACTTTTTAGAAGCTAATGGTGATGATATAGTTCTTCCCTTTGATCAAGCATATAGCGAAGGTGATTTTGTTTATGAAATGGAAATGAATATTCAAACTGGAGCGTATTTTAATTTTCAAGAAGGAATGGTTAACGGTACAAGTGAGGCATTTTCTGTTAGCTTAGATACTGGAGTTATTACTATTAATGATCAAACCGGTATGACAGTTATGACAGGGTCATACCCTGGGTCTAATATATGGTTTGATATTAGTTTAAAAGCAGATCTTACATCTGGATTATGGGAATGTTTTATTAATGATAATTCTCAAGGCACTTATTATTTAAATAATATAACTCTTGCTTCTGTTAACCTTTATGCAAATACTGGAAATGAATTTTTTATAGATAACGTTGGTTGGACTGCAGTTTCAGAATCTTGCAGATCCTTTCCTCGATCTGAAGCAGTTGTAAATGTTGGTACTACAACCACAACAACTGATTTATTAACATCTTGCGATAGCTTAACATGGATAAATGGAATTACATATTATAGTTCTGTAGCATCTACAGAAATTGATACATTACAAAATATATCTGGTTGCGATAGCATCGTAATTTTAGATTTAACAATAAATAATAGTTCATCTACTACGATTCCAATTACAGCTTGTGATACATTTACTTTAGATGGTGTTACTTATGATTCTACTGGAATTTATACCAAAAATTATTCTAGCGCAAATAGTTGTGATAGTATAGTTACTTTAGATTTAATTATAAATAAAAGTTCCACTACTACGATTCCAATTACAGCTTGTGATACATTTACTTGGGATGGTTTTACTTATGATTCTACTGGAATTTATACCAAAAATTATTCTAGCGCAAATAGTTGTGATAGTGTAGTTACTTTAGATTTAATTATAAATAAAAGTTCCACTACTACGATTCCAATTACAGCTTGTGATACATTTACTTGGAATGGTGTTACTTATGATTCTACTGGAATTTATACCAAAAATTATTCTAGCGCAAATAGTTGTGACAGTATAGTTACTTTAGATTTAACAATAAACAAAATTCTAACTAATTTTACAGCCTCTTCTACACTCTTTACTACAACTCCTTTCTCTGTACAATTTACAAACTCCACACCTAACTTAAGTAATTTTAGTTTTACCTGGGACTTTGGAGACAATACTGTAATACAAAGCAATAACTCTTCATTATTTCATCAATATATGTATAACGGACTATACGATGTTTCTTTAGTAGCAGAAGATATAACTAATGGCTGTGGATATGATACTCTTAAAAAAGATGATTTAATATTTTGTTCTGGTGGCCCTAGTCTTTCTATTATAGAATTTTTAGACCAAATAACTGTTTTTCCAAACCCTACAAAAGATGAAATTACAATTAGTGTAAATAACTTCAAGGGAAATATTAAAACAGAGATTTATGATTTAATTGGGAATAAGCTATTAGTCACTAGTGAAACTACAATAAGTTTAAATGATTATGCTATAGGTATTTATTTAATTAAAGTAGCTTATGGAGATAGAATTCAGGAAGTGAAAGTGATTAAGCAGTAAATTTTTACTCTGCACCCATTTAGAATACTTTTCGTATTATATTGACTTAATAATGCCTTTTATTTTTAATTCGGATATGCTTTTTTCTTAACTTTATGACATAAAACTTGCTAAATGAAGAAATTACTATTCTTATTGATGTTTCCAATTATTGGTTTTAGTCAAGAAGCTATTCCCGCAACAGGTGGTGATGCTTCAGGCTTAGGCGGAACATCAAGTTTTACAGTTGGACAATTAGTTTACAGTAGCAATTCTGGAAGTAATGGCTCAGTAGCTGAGGGGGTTCAACAACCATATGAGATATATACAACAGTTGGAATTGAAATAACTAACATTAGTTTAGATTTCATTGCCTATCCAAATCCTACAAGCAGTAATATTGTTCTCAGTATTAGAGATTTTAATAATGAAAAATTGAATTATCAACTTTATGATATGAATGGAAAATTATTAAAAAGTAATAAAGTGAATGCAATTAATACAACCATTAATATGAGTGAACTACCAGTAAGCAATTATGTTTTAAATATAAATAACGATAGTTCTACAATAAAAAGTTTTAAAATCATTAAAAGTTAAACACTATGAAAAAATTATACACCTTATTAGCATCATTGCTTATAACCTTAGCTCTATTTGCCCAAGCTCCTGAAAAAATGAGTTACCAAGCTGTTGTTAGAGATGCAAATAATGCACTGATTATGAATCAAGCAGTAGGTATGAGAATCCAAATTCTTCAAGGTTCCGTTTTTGGAGCAGCTGTTTATGTAGAAACTCAAACGCCAACTTCAAATGATAATGGTTTAGTCACTTTAGAAATAGGTACAGGAACTATAGTATCTGGTATGTTTGGTTCTATAGATTGGAGTACAGGTCCGTATTTTATCAAAACAGAAGCTGACCCAACTGGAGCTACAAATTATACTATTTCTGGAACAAGTCAATTGATGAGTGTTCCTTACGCATTATACGCAAAAACATCTGGAAATGGTGCTGGTCCTCAAGGTCCTGCTGGTGCAGATGGAATTGACGGAGCTGTAGGTGCGACAGGGCCTGCTGGTGCAGATGGAATTGATGGAGCAGTAGGTGCAACAGGACCTACTGGTGCAGATGGAATTGACGGAGCAGTAGGTGCACAAGGTCCACAAGGTGCAATAGGGCCTGCTGGTGCAGATGGACTAGACGGAGCTGTTGGTGCTCAAGGCCCTGCTGGAGCAGATGGAATTGATGGAGCAGTAGGTGCAATAGGACCTACTGGTGCAGATGGAATTGACGGAGCAGTAGGTGCACAAGGTCCACAAGGTGCAATAGGGCCTGCTGGTGCAGATGGACTAGACGGAGCTGTTGGTGCTCAAGGCCCTGCTGGAGCAGATGGAATTGATGGACAAGACGGTGCTGTAGGTCCTCAAGGACCCCCAGGGACGCCATATGTTGAACCAGCATATACAATA